>Ga0256407_10011492_pt1 | contig 12230 bp, 8 predicted proteins | sample RumenRJG_04DNA_FD_193489 | JGI IMG/M metagenome (GOLD analysis project Ga0256407, IMG submission 193489) | Bovine rumen microbial communities from Lethbridge, Alberta, Canada - RJG_04 | ecosystem: Host-associated > Mammals > Digestive system > Stomach > Rumen | place: Canada: Alberta | collected... | reverse complement strand
TATCATAACATTTTATATAAATTACTAAAAGATTTTTATTTTTTGATTTTTCTCAAAATTTTAAAGTAAAATAAAATGTAATTATAAAAATAAAAATTTATAATAATGAATAAATTTCAAAATTTTTTATTAATAATAGTCTTTCTTATAGCAGGTTCTTCAGTTACAATAGTAAAAAAAGTTTTAAGCAAAATTGAATGTGATGGAAGAGAATTCCGACATGCATGGATATATCAAAATATAATGTATTTTTCAGAACTAATGACGTATTTTGTTTATCATTATTTCTATAATGATGAAGAATTTAGAAACCTTAAAGAAAATAAAAATAAATTACCTCCACCAAGAAAATTATTAATATTTTCAACAATAATGGCATTTTTTTATACAATTCTAACAACATTTGGTTTACTTTTATTACCTGGAAGTGTATTTCAAATGTTTAGAAGTTCAATAATTTTAGTAACATTTATATTTTCATTTTTCTTAACAAAAAATAAACATTATATCCATCACTATATAGGATTATCATTAACATTAATAGGTTTAATTTTAATTGCAATATCAACATATACAGATACTACAATAGATAAATTAGAAATTATATTAGGAATAATTACAACATTAATAGGAATAATTGCAATGGCATTTAATTATACTTTAGAAGAAAATATAACAAAAAAATTTTTATGTCATCCAATGCAATGTATTTATATTGAAGGTTTCTATGGTTTTATTTTAAGTTGTATAGTAATAACAATTTTATATTTAACACCATGTAATACTGAGAATAAAATAATATTAAAATTTTGTAATGTTGATGATGAAAAAATAAGAGGAGAAAATTATTTTTATGCAATTAAACAAGTAGTAAAAACACCAAGTGCTTTAATTTGTATTTTATTATATGCTATTTTTATTTCTACTACTAATAATACTGGATGTGCTTTTAGTAAACATACTAGTGGAACTGCTAGGGCTGTTGTTGATACTTTGAGAAGTATTTTTGTATGGATTTTTTTTATGATGCCTTTTAATGTTAAAAATAAAGAAACGTTTAAAACTTTTCAATTTATTGGTTTTATTTTTTTAATTGCTGGAAATGTTTTTTATAATAATTTATTGCAAATTAAATATTCGAAAGATTCTAAAAAAAATGTTAATAAAATTATTAATCAACTATCAGAACAAAAAATTATTGATTTAGATCAAAGTGTTTTTGCTATTGATAATAATATTAATGATGATGAGCTTATAGATCAAATTAATAAATTAAATGATATAAATTTAAAAGATAAAATAAAAGATGATAAATCAAATAATTCAAATATGAATAAAACTGCAGAAACAGAAAATTCAGAAGAAAAAAAAAGTAAAAATGATGAAAAATAAAAAAACATAATAAAAAATAAAAAGATATTCTAAATAAAAAAATTATGAATAAAATTATATTTATTTTTAAAAAATTTAAATCAAATGACTATTAACATTCCAAATAGAAATAGAGCCATCCCCAGATCCAAGTGCAATACTATTTTTAATTTGAGTAACACAACAAATAGTATCATTATGAACAGATTTAAAATCATTTAAAAAAGAAATTTCATTTTTATTAATTTCAAAAATTCTCAAATCCTTATCTTCACTTCCAGTAATAATTAAACCATTTTCAATAACTAAAATACTCCAAATATTAGAAAAACTTTTAATAGAATTTATTATTATTCCTAAATAAACATCAACTATACTTAATTTTTCATTTGAGCCACCAACAATTATAATTTTATTTGAATATTTAACTAAACTATTTCTTGAGTAACAATCACATTTTTGAATTGATAAAATTTTTTGAAATGTTTTAATATCCCAAGTTTTTATTCCATCATCTCCACCTGAAACTAAAATATTTTCATTTAATTGAAGAATTGATCTTATAGATTCTTTATGACCTGTTAATATTTTTTTTATTATATAATTTTGTGTATTTTCTTCATTTGTATTATTTTTTTTTTCCCAAATTTTAATTGTTTTATCATATGAACATGAAATAAGATAATTTTTTAAATCTTTTGTAGTGAAAAATATTATCTTTGTTATTCCTTTTGAATGAGCTTCATTTTTTATTTCTTCTAAAATGTAAATTTTATCTTCATTAAAACTCCATCTTTTAATTGATTTATCATTTGAACATGTTATAAAATTATAATCATCAATAACTAATAAAGTATAAATATGATTTAAATGAGCATCTTTTATTGTTAAGAATAATGTATAGTTAGTATTAAAAATTTTTATACAACAATCTGCAGAAATTGATGCAAATCTTCCATTTGGAAATAAGGATATTTGATATACTATATTTCTGTGTTCTTTTATTGTGGTTGTTTTTTTTAAGGTTTCAAGGAAAATTATTCTTTTTAATAATGTTATTTCATTTTGAAATTTTTCTGTATTTGATTTATGAGTTTGGATTATTGAATTTATTTTTTTTTGATTATGGAAATTCTGACTTTTTAATTTTTCTATGTCTTTTCTTAATGTGTAATTTGTTATTTTTAATATATTATTTTCTTTTTTGAATGCTTTAATTTGTTCATTATATAATGTTAAATTATTTTGTATTTCAAAATATTTTTTATCAGTTAATAGCATTATATTTAATATAATTGGAATAATATCTTCATTATTTGTTATTTTTGGTTTTAAAGGAAAAATAATTTCTTTTAATTTATATGCAATTGGATTTAAAATTAAATACATATTTTCACCTTTTTTTTCAATATTAAATTTCCCATTTTCTAATTGATTAATTATTAAATTACAAATATCAGTATTATTTTCATAAATTGAAAATATATTATTTTCTTTTTTTAAATTATTATAAGAAAACTTTGCATCATATTGATTTAATTGAATTTTATTATATTGATAACAATTAATTTCAATTTCATTTACTAGATTTTTTATTTTAATATTATAAAAAATCCCTTTATATTCAACTTTAATTATTTTTTCAATACTATTATTTGTATTCATAATATCAAATAAAAATAAAAAAAACAAATATAAAAATAAAAATAACTTTAAAAAAATATAAATATTCCTTTAAAAAAATAAAAATATATAATTAAATGTATCCAACCTTAAAAATATTAATAATCACTCTACTAATCCTTTTAAAATTCTCTTCTTCAAAAAAAAAAATAACAGATGAAGAATTTCCTGACGAAAATGAATGTGAAAAAGTTGGAAGTATGTTACTTCATCACATATTAACAAAAGATCCTCTCCCTGAACAATATAAAGACGTACATAAAATTTTAAAATATTCAGGAACAGGTTTAAATGACTTAGGTGATTATTATGGTTGTTCAAATTTAAATTATACACGATATTACATTTTAGAATTAAATTTAGGATTCATTAGTCAATCAATTGGTTTTTGTTATTTTAAGCAATGTAATCAAACTTATTTTCAAAATTCAATTGATAAATTAATTAAGAGATTAAATTCTTCTGGTACTTTTCCAATACAAAAAAATGCACTTAAAGTTTTTAATCCTGATGATAGATTAACTGAAGTTAGAAATGATATGAAAGTTGGTTATATTATTACTTGTGTTATTTTATTTTCTTTAACTGCTTTTTGCTTTTGTGTTACTGTTGCTAATCGATATAAGAAATTAACACAATTTTCTATGTTTAATTTAGAAAAAAATGCCAAAGCCATTTTTACTGTTAGAAGTCAAAATAAAACTTTAGATCATTTAAGAGTTTTTGATGGGATTAGATTATTTGCTGCTTTATGGATTTGTTTTGGTCATTTAGTTGTTTTTCCTGCAGCTTTTACTAGGAATATTATTGGTCTTATTGCATATGCCAAAAAATGGTATTTTGCTTTTTTAGTTGGTGCTTATTATGCTGTTGATATATTTTTTTTCTTAAGTGGATTTTTATTTTATTTCTATTGTCAAGATTCATTTAATAAAAAAATAAATAAAGTAAAAACAATTTTAGCTGCTTTATTAAATAGATATCTTCGTTTATTACCATATATGTTATTTACTGTTTTTGCAATGACATATTTTTTACCATATTTAACACATGGACCAGAATATTTTAAAGTAAATTCATTTAATAATGGTTGTACAAAAAATTTCTGGATACATTTTCTATATATAAACAATTTAAATTTAAAATATGAAGACGGTTGTGCACCTCAAACATGGTATTTAGGTTGTGATATGCAATTTTTTGTTGTTTCAATATTAATAGTTTTCATATTTAATAATAGTAATTTATGGAGACAAATTTGTTTTGCTTTCTTAATGATAGGAAGTATAGTTCTTCAAATGTATAAATATATAAAATATAAATATCCCTATAATGATTTCTTAGGTCAAGTTGGAGGAAGTGGTGGTGGTGGAAGAAATAGAAATAGGAATCAAGAAAGAAATAGTGATGATGAGGGAACTGATGCTAGAGGACAGAATTTTTATACTACTCCTTATGCGAGGATTGGCCCTTATATTTTAGGAATTTATTTTTCTATGATTTTTATGGAAAGTCCTCTTTATAAAAGAGAATATAAGAAAAAGAATGTTAATAAGGAGAAAGTTAATAATGAAAATGATAAAGATAAGGAGAAAGATAAGGAAGTTGTTGATTCTTTATTAAAAAATGAAAGTGGAAATGAAAATAAGAAATATGATTTAATTGAAGAAAATAAAGATGTTAAACTTAAAATTGAAGATGAAATAAAAGAAAAAAAAGAAAATGAATTAATAATAAAAAATGAAGAAAATGAAAAAAAAGAAGAAAATAAAGAAAATGTAGAAGAAGAAAAACCAAGTATAATATATAGAATGAATGTATATCTCGAAAAAAATAATTTAGCATGTTATATTTTATTAATAGTAGGTTTATTTTTCTTTAATTTTGCTTTTTGGACATGTACAATATCATCTCATTATAAATTAAGTGTTTTTATGGCTGCTTTTATGAATACTTTTAATAAATTATTTTTTATTCTTGGAATGGCAATTATACTTCATTTAACATTTTTAGATAAATTCACTTTTATTAAAAAATTTTTAAGTTTTAAAATTATGAGTACTGTTTCAAGAGGAACTTATGGTATTTATATGATTCATATGTATTTTATTTTCTTGTTTGTTTGTTCATATGGTAATTTTTATTATTTGAAATTTTTGGATTATGCTGTTTTTATTGTTGGGATTTTTGTTTTTACTTGGGGTGTTTCTTTTGTTATTGGGTTAATTATTGAAAGTCCAGTTATTGGATTAAGTAAATTGTTTGTTAAGAAAAGGAAATAAATATGTAATTTTTTAATAATAGATTTTGAAAAAAAAATTGTTTAATTTTTTATTATATTTTAAAATAGATAAATTATGCAAATATATAAAAATTTAAAATAATTTATTTTGTTTTTTTTATTTTTGAGGAAATAATATATAATTGTAATTTATAATACAAAAAAAATGATATAAATTTATTTTTATTCTTGAAAAACTTTTTTTGATTTTGATGGTTCTTCATTTAATTGTTCTTTTATAATTTTTTCTTCAATTATTTCTTTTTTAGGAATAGGATAATATTTATTTTTCTTAGATTTCTTTTTTAAAGGAATATATCCTTCTTTTTCTTCTTCTTTACAGCTTTTAACTTTTTTAATTATATAACATATAATCACAATAAATAAAATCAATGACCTATTAATAAAATATTTTAAATTATTTCTATTTATTGTATGATATTTGAATTTATTTCTTTCAATTGGAAAATCTTTAATAATTCTTTTATCTCTTAAATTTAAACAAATAAGAGAATTAATTAAAAAAACAAATAAAACAATTTTTTTCATTTATATAAATTAATTAAATACATAATAATTTACACATTCAAAATAAAATAATTTATCATAATAATAAAATAAAAAAATTATTTTTTCAAAGGATAATACATATCATATAATAAATAAGAAATAATCATAATACTCCCAATCACATCACTTAAATAAATTTTTTCCCCGACACAAACTGTGCCAAGAATATAAACAAAAACAATTTTACTAAAAGAAAAAGTTGCAGTTTTCGATAAATCCATATATTTAATCCCAGTATTAAAACAATAATTTGCAGCATAAAATAAAACACCATGAAAAGAACACCATAAAATATAATAAAAATTAACATGAATATTAAAAGTAAAAACTAAATAAATAATAGAATAAAATAAAGTACTAAAAGCAACATACATCATTTGAGTAGTAAAAGGTATTTTTTCTTTAACTAAAATTTTATTTGAAATTTCAAGAGAAGTTGTTAATAAAGTACTAATACTTCCTCCTAAAATTCCAATTATAATTCTTGTATTTTTTTCAATATTTTTATCTGCTGAATTATTATCTTTATGTTCATTTAATATAATTATTAATGAACCTAAAATACAAATAAAACAACCATAAAAATATCTTTGATAGAATTTTTCCTTTAAAAGAATTGATGAAAATATAACATCTAATATTGGATTTAATGATCTTATTATATTTGCTGTTGATACTCTAAGGTATCTTATTGATATTGTAAATGTTATCATTTGAAAAAAATTTATATTTGTTCTTAGGAAAAAATGTAATTTTGATTTTATTTCTTTCCATCTTAAAATTCTTTCATTATAATAAAAACAGGAAAATGTTGCAAAGAATAGAATTGTAAATGCTCTTATAAATAAAAATGAAACATAATGGAATTGAATTGGGAAATGTTTTTGAATGTATTTATTTTGAATACTATTTAATGCTCTAAATAAATTACATAATATTATTAATATTATTCCTAATTTTTCATATTTTTTATTTTGCTTTTCTTGATATTTTTTTGATTCTAGTTCTTTTGATAATAAAATTTCTTTTGTTTCTATTCTTTTTATTTCATCAATATTTAAATTATTTTGAATATCTTTCATTCTTTTCAATAAAATAAAAAAAACATATATATAAAAAAAATACTTTTTATATTAATTTTAAATTTTAAAATAATAATATTTTTTATTATTTGAGAAATAATTATTTTTTAATATTAAAAATCCCATAAATTAAATTTCAGATTCTTCATCACTAACACTCATAGAAATATCAGGATCATCTTCCATAATCATTTTATTTTCATTTAATAATTTTTCACTTTCTTGTCTTTTTTTATTTAATTCTTCTTCTTCTTGAATACAAGTTTTAAAATTAGGAATATTTTGATTTATTTTTTCATATTCAATAACTTTTTTTTTAATAGCACTATAATTTTTTTTTTTAATATCATCTGGAATTAAACTTTTAATTCCATATTCATCTTTAATATTTAAAAAATTAGCAATTTCTTCAACTTGTTTTTTTGATAATAATTTTATTCTACTAAATAATTCTTGTCTTTTTTCATTTAAAGTTTTTCTTTCTCCATATCTCTCATCACTTAAAGTATTAATTTTATTTTTTTTTGATTGGAAAATTTTTATTAATTCTCCTACTGTTATTGGTAAATGACATATTCCATATTCATCTGATTGGAAATTAAATTGAGAAAATATTTTTTCCATTTCAATTTGATCTGTCTCTTTTTTCTTTTTTTTTACAAATTCTTTTGATATTTGGTCATATGTTTTTATTTTTTTCTCTTTTATGTTTTGTTTTTTTTTCTCTATTTTTTTATTTTTTTTCAATGGGAATAAAGGATATTTTCCTATTATTTTTTTATTAACTTCATCTAATGAAATTATTTTATCTATTCCTTTTGGTTTATGATTTTGAATATATTCTACTTCTTTTTTGGTTAATTTTATTATATTATCATAATTTTGGTAAAATCTTAATTGAATACATTCTTTTAATTCTGGTAATGAATTTATTCTTTTTCTTTTTTGAAATAACATGTTAATTTTATATAATTCTATTTTTTTTATTTTTTTTTATTTATTTAAGATATATTTTAAAAAATTATATTATGAATTATTTTTTATTATTTTTCTTTTTAACAAAAATATGGATAATCAATTAATTTTTCATTAACATAATTTATTTGATTTGAATAAATAAAATTAAAACAAACTTGTGCGTATTTAAGTGGAGATGGAATATTAATTCCTCTATTTTTAAACCAATAAAAAAAACATAATTTAAATGTAAAAAGTTCAATTTTTTCTAGTTCTATATCTGTGTTATTTATTAAACATCTGTATTCTGTTATATTCAATTTTTTTTCTTTTGTATATTTTGATTGTAAATAAAATGTATTTTTATTATTTGTTAAAAAACCAGGAATTACAGTTCCTATTTTAGGATTTTTAATTTTATTTTTTGTACTTCTAAAAAATTGAAAATTTGTATTTTTATGAACTGTAATAAAACACAATTTTATTTTATTATTTAACATATTTTGGATATCATTTAAATATTTTTTAATTTCCAAAAAATCTTTTTCATTTAAACAATTAAAATATAAAATTATTATATTCGGATCATTATTATTCTTTTTATTATATTTTAATATTGCTTTATTAATTAAATTAATTAATAATAAACTAATATCATCTTCTGCTAAAATATCTTTAAATTCAGTATAATAATGACAAAAATTTTTATCATATGTAGATGAAGAAATTATTGTTCTGCGATATAAATTATTTGAAATAAATATTCCAATTGCCATTATAAAATTTTCATTATTTAAAAAAGTATTTCCTATTTTAACATGGAAAATTTCCCCTCCATTTTTTACAATAATTCTACATAAAATATTTTCATAATAAATCTGAGGGAATTCTTGAAAATTTTGAATATCAAACATTTGAAACATAAAACCTTTTGAAATATATAAATTTGATAATAATCTTTCTAATTTTGGATATTTTGAAAATTCTAAACAAATAAAAATTATTTTGTTCTCTGAATTTATTTCAATTATTTCTATTTCTTCATATATTTTATTATCATTTAATCCATTTACAATTATAAGATTTGAAGGTTGCTCAAAATTAATTCCAAGAGTCTCAGAAGCAATTTTAAATCTTTGAAAAATTTTTTCAAAATTACAATAATTTTTTTTATGAATTATAAAAATCCAATCATTTTTATTAAAATTAATAGGTAGTATAATTTTTCTATTTTTTATTCTTTCATAAACAACATTTTTTTGTTCTTCTAAAAATTGAATTTGTGGATTATTAAATATTTTACCTTCAATATTTTCTAAATAACCAATTCCTAATCCCCATTGATTCATTATATCATTTGGAGAAGTTAAAAGTTCATTTCTTCTTTTATTTTCATAAAGAAAATTTGAAAATTTTCTTATAATATTTTGTTCTTGTTCAATATTTAAATTATAAGGATTTTTAATTAAATTTTCATTTTCAATATATAATAATTCAGAAGGTATGTATAAAGGTTTAATAGTTTTATTATTTAAAGGAATTACTTTTATTTTTGGTTGATTTTGAAATTGGAAATTGTAACTAAATTTAATTGAAAATTGATTTAATTGCATATAATTAAATGCTCCAAAATAATTTTGAACTGGAATGAAAGAATCTTCTATACTTTTTGCTGATTTAATTTCTAATATTTTATATTCTGTTAGTTGACCAAATTTAAATAAAACTATTTTTTGTGAAAAAATTCCATTTAATAAACTTAAAAGTTCATCTTGTGATAAATTAAGATTTTTAATTTGAATATTTTTTATTTCATAATATAAATTTTTTGAAGATACAAATTTTTTTAATGTATTAATTAATAAATAAAATTTTTGTTTTATAAATAAAATTTTTAAATTATATCCAATGAATAAATAATATTTATTATTTGTATTATTTTCAATTATATTTTCAGGAATATTTAAAAAAAAATTTGTTCCATCATATTTAAAAACATTTAAAGTAATATTAACATTCAAATTCAAAATATAAAAAAATATTTTTTCAATAATTGAAATAACAATATTTGGATTTACATGATTTAAATTATAAGCTTCTCTTTTTATTAACATATCAACTTTTTCATTATTATATATTAAAGAATATTTCCAAGATTCTAAAATTGTAGAAAGTGGACAAAAAATTTTTCCTCCTATAAAAATATGAGGTTTATAATATCTATTTAATTCAGGTTTTAATTGTTCATAAATTAAATTAATTTCTGATTGATATTGTGTGGGAAAAATTTCAATTGAATAAACATTAATTGAATTTGAATTATTTCCTGATAGATAAATTTCATATAAATTTGATAACAATTTAATTTTATTCATTATATTAATTTTTTATTTTTGATTTACTATTTAAAAATAGAAACTAATGAATAGACAATTATTAAAAATAATTATTTTAAAATAAAAAATAAACAACTAAAAAAAAAATAATTTTCTAAATTTAAATAACTAAATTTTCTCAATAAAAATAGCTATAATAAAAAGCATAAATGCAAAATTAAAAAAAGTAAAAAAAATAAACAATCTAAAATAATTTTTATTCCCATCACCAATACATTTTCCAGTCCAAGGACAATGATGATCATATCCAATAATACAAGCATTACATTCATCACAATGAACTTGTCCAATTCCAATAAATTTAATAACACCACAATAAATACATTTTGAAGTTTTTAAATCATCTTTTTTTGGTTTTTTTAATTGAACACCTGGATTAATTAAAAAAGATAATATATAAAATAATGATTGTAAAATTGTTATAATTAAACCAAAAATTTTTGAATATATATTTGAATAATATAATATTATGAAAGATATTATAAATGAATATATTAATAAAAGTAGGAAACCTAGTATAAAAAATTTCCAATCCGGTCCTATTACAATTATTGGTTTTTTTTTTGAGTTGTAACAAAATAAATATAGGTTTCCATGTTTTTTTAAATTTGGTTTTTTTATATTATTATCTTTAGTTAATTTTATAAATGAATTATTTTTATTTGAATTATTATTGTTTGTTGAATTTAATTCTATTTCTGATTCTTTAATTTCCATATATTAATTATTTTTTTTTTAATTTTTTTTTATTTAATGTTAAATTTTTCTATTTATTTATTCTTGATTTAAATTTTATAAACTATATTATTTATTGTACTCAAATGGAAAAAAAATTTTTAAATGAAAAAAGAATAAAATCAGATAATAATGATGATTTATTAAGATTTAAAAAAAAAGTAAGATACCCAAATAGAAAAAGAGAAATAAAGCAAAAATTAGAATTTTACTTAAGTGATGAAAATTTAATTCATGATAAATTTTTAACAAATATATTAAAAAGAGAAGGCAATGGAGTAAAATTAGAAACATTTCTTGACTTTAATAAAATAAGATTATTTTTAAATGAAATAAAAGACATTGAAGAAAAGAAAAAAATGTTAATAAAGGCATGTGAAAATTCTGATAAAATATATTATTCACCAAAAGATAAAAAAATATATAGAAAAAAACAATATGATATTAATTCTATTAATTTAGATTTTTTAGATAATTGTACAGTTTACATTGAAAATTTACCTCCAAATACAACACATGATGTATTATTTGAAATTTTTAAAAAATATAAAATTAAATATATTTCATTACCAAAATATAAAAAAAGTGGTCAATGTAAAGGTTTTTCTTTTATTACTTTTAATTCAATTGAAAATGCTGAAGAAGTAATTAAAAATTTTAATAAATCACTTCCTAATGAACTTTATAAAATTAATGTAAAAGAAAATAATTTTTTAAAAATTATAAGTAAAAAAGAATGGTTAGAACAAAAAAAAAATTTCAAAGAATTTAAATTAAGTTTACAAAAAATCAATCAAAAAAATTTTATTAATTGTTCAGATGGAAATGAATATATTGAAAATGAAGAAAAACTTATGAAAGGTACTTTATTAAAATTATGTTTTTTTGATACAAAAATTAAATTGAAAGATATAAAAATTTTAGTTAATAATTTTATAAAACCTATTTTTATTGATTATAATAATGAAACTGGAGTTGCAATTTTAAGATTTGCTTCTCCTTTATTAGCAAATGAATTTTTAAAAGTTTTTAATGAGAAAAATAAATTAATTGAATTAATTGATAAAGAAAGTGTAACTTGTGAAAAAGTATTAGGTAATGAAGAAGATGAATATTTAGAAAAAGTAAAAAAATTAATGGATGATTTTCAAAAAA
>Ga0256407_10011489_pt1 | contig 12232 bp, 7 predicted proteins | sample RumenRJG_04DNA_FD_193489 | JGI IMG/M metagenome (GOLD analysis project Ga0256407, IMG submission 193489) | Bovine rumen microbial communities from Lethbridge, Alberta, Canada - RJG_04 | ecosystem: Host-associated > Mammals > Digestive system > Stomach > Rumen | place: Canada: Alberta | collected... | reverse complement strand
AAACATACATTTGACGTTGCAAAGATAGTGCAAATCGAATAAAAAACCAAATTTTTTTTGAGTTTTTTTGAGATGCAGCCTATCTTCGACTCATTTTTGAGTCAAAGATACGAGCAAAGTTCCAAATATTTTGGAATAAAAATCGTCATTCCCACGTTATTTTCAAACTTTTCGCCCTTTTCTTTCTTTATTTCCAATTTATTTCGTACTTTTGCAAATGCATCGTGGCATAAACTGATCTTCAATGGGAGAGAAGGCTGCGTTGCAAGATTATCGCGGGTAATTAATCAGTATCGAAGATTCTGAAGAGGTTTGTACTCAAATAGTCGCCAACTAAATGAACACTACGACCTCGCGGGATTGGGATACGCCTGTATAGGCGTACCCTTTCCTTGTATATCGTAGTGAGGCCTGTTTGGCGACGGCTGGAGTACAAGTATGCAAGGGATGAGGGTGCGCTTTCTTTATACCTTCTTAATTCCAGCATACTTCCCCTTTTTCCGCAAGTTCAGATAACTTAAAACAGGTAAAACGAAAAATGTATAAAATAACGTGGGACAAAGAGACGGGTGGTGTGCAGTTGCATACTCGTGTTGTTGAAGATACGCTTGGCGTATCACCCCGTCCTGTGTTCTATGAAGAACTGGATTTACTTGGTCTTGATAAATTGGGATGGAAATATCCTCGATGCAAAGACCCTCTATTATGGGCTGTAAACAAACAATATTGGTATCGTGGAGAATTGATGTTTGAAGCGAAAGGTGCCAATATTTATGATGCTGCTACCATTGTTTTCCAAAATGGTTGTGAAGAGAAAAAACTCGAACCAGTCAACATGAAGAATATGCTGGATCGAAACCGTGAGATTATGTTTGTCATAGAGAGCGAAGCTATTGAATTTATTCGAGACACTTTTACTACATATGCCCAGGCTAAGAAAAGTGTAGAGAATGTAAAAGCAAACCAACTCGATTATGAGGAGTTAGCTGCTCGGATGGAGCAAAAAACAAAGCGAAAGATGGCAATTGTTAAGGAGGATTGTGACTCATTTGAGGTGATGCCCCTTGATGTCGCTAATGAGCAAGGCCGTCGTGTTTTTCAGACAACGAAGATAGATCGCTTCATCGCTTCTTTCTCTGGCGGAAAAGACTCTCAGGTGGTCCTTGATTTATGTACTCGCGCTATCCCTAGTACTGATTTTGAGGTCTTTTATAGCGATACTGGGTATGAGTTACCTCCTTCGCTTTCTCTATATGAAGAGATTCAAGAGCACTATAAGAAGAAATTCCCAGATCTCAGGTTCACGTTGACAAAGAACCATGAATCTGTATTAAACTATTGGGATAAGATAGGCACACCAAGTGATAAACACCGTTGGTGTTGTGCTGTTATGAAAACCGCACCGCTATATCGATCGCTTAAAATTGATGGCACAAATAAACAGGCAAAGGTTTTAGCATTCGAAGGCGTTAGAGCCGAGGAAAGTGTTAAACGTTCAGGTTATAATAGAATTGGCAAAGGAGTAAAACACTCATTTGTTGTAAATGCCAGGCCCATTCTTTTGTGGAATACTACTGAGATTTTCCTATATCTATTTAAATATGATTTGCCAATAAACGAAGCCTATAGAGTTGGTAAGCCTAGAGTAGGGTGTGTGTTTTGCCCTTTCTCATCTCCTTGGGATGATATGATTGTAAATAGAAAATATCAAAGTAATTTGGATCCTTTCCTTAATAGAGTTATTGCTTGGTCGAAACAACGAAAGATTCCTAATCTTGATGAATATGTAAAAGATAGAAGATGGAGGCTTAGAGCAAGCGGCAATGACATGAAAGACAAAACTCAAGTAGTCTTTAATCAGTCATACCCAAAATTCAATATTAAGGTTAGCAATGCAAGTTATAGTTTTCAGACATGGCTTCCTGTGTTAGGAGATCACACACTTGTTCAAACAAAGAAAGGTTATAAAGGAGAAATAAAATATAAGAAAGAGATATATCCATATGAGGTAATATCTGCTGATGACAGGAACTATACTGTTACAGTACATAATGCCTCTGATATATTCTTTATAAAACATCTTAAACGAGTAGCTCTTAAAGATGCGTATTGTATTAATTGTGAAGTATGCGAGGTGGAATGTCCAACGGGGGCATTATCTGTATATCCTCAAATAGAAATTAATAAAAACAAATGTATACACTGCCACAAATGTCTTGATTTTCATGACCATGGATGTCTTGTGGCAGACTCATTAGTAACAAATATGGATAATAAAGTTAAAACAGGAAGTATCTCAAAATATGGTACTTTCGGCATTCATGAAGAATGGATTGACGAATTTCTTGCCAATCCTGATGGTTTCTGGGAGATAAACGCTCTTGGCAAGAAACAGGTAGATAGTTTTAAGGCATGGCTTAAGGATGCGGAATTTATTGACGCAAAGAATCAATTGACAGAACTTGGACAATTCTGTGCTGATAATTATTCTAATGAGCGTGAACTCATTTGGGAGATTATTTGGATAAATCTATGCTGTAATTCAACATTAACAAACTGGTTTGCAAATACAATAAACCCTGGTCAATTGTTTGATAAAAAACTTTTGGATGAATATGCAGGGGATAGATTTGCTGGAGAATTCACTTCTAAAACTATTTCTTATGCTATAACAGGTTTCCTACAGTTATTTAAATATTCGCCCATTGGGATGGAGTTACAGCAAGGTGAGGCCGAAATGGATGGTATGTATAAACGCTCGCCCTACTATTCTTTATCAGATGCTGGATTTGCCTACTCATTATACAAATTTGGGACCTCTAAAGGAATAAAATCTTTACGAGTTACAGATTTCTATGAGGAAGATTGTGAGGGGGGACCTGCAAAAGAGTTTTGTTTAGCTAAGACAGACATGGAGAAAATGTTACGTTCATTAAATTCTGCTGACAATCGAGTTTTGATAGCAGAATTAAATATGGGTTTGGACAATATAAGTTTAACAAAAGATTTATCACCATTGGAAATTGTGAAATTGATTGTTCAGTAGTCCATGAGTACATTAAGCAGATTATTATATCGTAACATGTTGCTTTCTATAAATCAAAGCAAAGTTGGTGGTTCGCCAAATAAAGCGAAACCTCTTTTAATGCTTTGTATCATAGATTGTATTGAAGAAGAGTCTGTTATTGATAATAAAATACTGTTTGATGTAATTGCCCAAAAGTACAAATATCATTTATCTCAGATGACAGGAACAATAGCAAGAGAATATTATCCTTTCTACTTCTTAACATCAGATAATTTTTATCATATACAGTGGAAGGAAACTCCGATAAAAACAAAGGCCCCTTCTGCCAAATTCATTCGTGACAACATAGAATACGCTTACTTGGATAATGCCTTATGGGATTTACTCCAAGAGCCAGATGTGAGAAAAGAGTATAGAAACATAATTATTAACCACTATTTGACAAATAAATAAATCGAGAAATATGGCACAAAAATATTCAGATATTGTAAGACTAAGAGAGTCAAAGCCGGCCTATAACATCCAAAATGAAGAAAAGGGTGAATGGGACCAGTTTATCGCCAACGACCAATTTAATGACATTCTGAGAAAGATTGTCAGTGCAGTATTCAATAATGACGCTGATGCCCATAAGTCTTTTTGGGTAGAAGGCACATACGGAACAGGAAAGTCACATGCAGGAGCGGTGATTATGCACTTACTATGTGATCCTATTGAAGATGTTCGGGAATGGCTGGAAACAGAATATAAAGCGCCGAAATACTCGGTTCTGAAAAGTAGTGTTTATCACCTACGTGATCAGAAACGTCTATTCCCTGTGAAGATGTATGGTCAGAGTAGCATTGCACACAAAAGCGACTTGTCGCTGCAATTACAGAAGGCCATTAAGCAGGCATTAAAAGATGGAGGAATAGATATTACAGTAAAAACCGACTTCGATAATTATGTAGAACATATCGAGAATAATGCAGAGATATGGGATATCATACTCGATAAGAGTCCTCAGCTGCGATCAGTGGCACCAGACAGGAAAAAATTGATAGCAGATTTGCGCAATCAGGATACAGATACTCTAAGCAGAGCAGAAAATGCCCTTAGAGAAAGTGGCATAGATGTTCGATTAGATGCTGCAAATTTGGAAAGTTGGTTCTTTGAGGTGCAGGATAAATTGAGAGAGGTAAGCCTTTATAATGGTTTGTTGATTCTATGGGATGAGTTTACAGATGTTATGACTAGTGATATCGGACCATCGCTATTGGTAGAACTCCAAAAACTGACAGAGGCTGCCATGAACTCGAAAAATGACTCCTATTTCTTCTTCATTTCCCATCCATCGGCTTTGAACTCACTGAAAGCAGAGGAACGTGATAAGACAAAAGGCCGCTACCACTATATGAAGTATAACATGGAACCTGTAAGCGCTTTTAAGATTATGTCGAGAAAGTTCAAGGTAGTAGGTAACGAATTAGAATATCATAACTTGACTGATAATTTCTTCATGCAGAATGCAGATTTACTTGATTTGTATTCACAGGGATCAACAAATCCAGAAGAGACCAAGGGAGATATAAAGAATCTCTTTCCTGTACATCCAGCAACAGCCAATCTTGCCACTTATTATGCCAGAGAAGCTGGCTCATCGAGTAGAAGTGTATTTGAATTCCTTGGCGATAATAATGCTATAAGAGAGTTTTTAGACGATAATAATCAATATTTGAATCGAAATACCATTACGGCAGATTATCTTTGGGATTACGTAGAGGATGAATTTAACTCCAACGTGTCTAAATTTGGAGCAGTAACAGAACGTTACAATTCCTTCCGTCTGCACGTAAAGAACAAAGGACCATACGAAACTGCAGTGTTTAAAAGCATCTTGTTGTTGAACGCACTGAATAATATTGCCAACAATGACAATGTTACACCATCAGAGGAGAATATAAAAAACTTATTCTTGGGAACCAATCTGGAGTATCAGATTGATGATATTTTGGACTGGATTAACGAGGATGGTGTGATACAGCGCACACCAGCAGGTATTTATTCTATTCAATTCTCTGCATTACCAACTAAGGAGATCGCAGATATTCGTGAGAAACTGCAATTGACAGAGTTCCGTTATACTTCGCAGATTATTAATTTTGGTGAAACTGCAAAGATATTGCTCAACAATAATTTAAAGCAGGTAATGCGAGCCTTCCAATTCCAATTCTATGGTGTGGATTCTAATGAATATACTTTGCTAAATAAAATTGAAAGTGGTCGTAAGGCTGCCAAGGATTATGAGTTATTCTTTGCAATTTTGGTGGCTCGAAATTATGAAGAAATGAGTCAATTAAAGACGATAATAGAGGAAGCTTCCAAGGATGAACGATTTGCCAGTACAATTTTCCTTTTGTTTGAAGCACCCTTTGGCGACAATAACTATGACCGCTTTATAGAGTATATGGCCAATGCTAAATGTGCACAACAACATGGTTTTGCTGACCAACAGAAGGCAAATACAGACAATGCTATAGATATGATCGTAGAGTGGATTAAAGAGATGCGTCGAGGTGTTGTAAATATCTATGTGGGCGAGAACCAAACTGGAGTTGCTGCATCTAAGCTGACTACCACCATCAATACCGTTTTGTCTCCTATCATTTTCTCAAGTGGAGCAGAGTCGCTTGAAATCATCCGTTTGAAATCGGCTATAACATATTGGAAGAAGGCCGTTGTTAGAGATACTGTAAAAACAGTACTGTCATTTAACACAAAGCAGGATATCAATGACCATAGTAAAGGTCCTGCTATGCATATCACTTATTTGCTCCAAGATAGTGTAGATGATAATCTTGAATGGAAACCAGACATTGATCCAGCACATCCACTGAAACTGGTTTGTGATTTTGTGGATAAGAAAATCAAGTATGCTGATAAGCAACTAACTTTTAATTTGGCAGAGAAGTTTATTGAGTTGAGCCGTCCGCCGTACGGATTGTATCAAACGTATTCAGGAATGGGCATGCTGGCGTTTGCTATGAGAAAATATGCTGATAAGATTTTCGACTTGAACGGCAAGCCTCGTACAGCAATGCACTTGATAGACGATGTCTTGGAGGTTTTCAAAAGCTGGGAAAATGGAACCATCAGCCAAAAAGTGACATTAAAGTTTGAAACCCCAGAGGAAAACCAACTTTGTAAGCGTTTTATCTCGCTTTTCAAGTTGAAAGAATTTAAGGAGTACTCAGACATTAGCAGTCTGAAGGATGCTCGTTGGGCCATCAGTCACGAGTTTATTGCTAGTAAAGGTTACCCTCTATGGTCGTTGAAGTATGCGGAGATGTCACTTCATCCAATGGTTGCGCAAGATGGTATTAGTACAGAGGACTTGAATGCTATCATTGATAATATCGTAAAGATATGCAATGAAGTTGGAACTAACAATCCTTCAATGATGACTCAGACTATTGAACTACTGAAGAAGTGGGACTTTGAGTTTAAACCTTTGTTGAATGGAACTGAGTATTTCAGGAATGGATTTGAAAATTTCCTGAAGCAAGAACCAGTTGTGAAATTGCAAAACCATGAGGTTGATGAAGCCATTGATTATATCAAAAAACATATTCAGAGTGAAATTGGTACTTGGAGAGAAGATGAGGTTGTGAATGCCTTGAAGAACTGGCGTATTTCTACGATTACACAAACACCTACTACAGACCCTCAACCAGAGACTCCTCCTTTCTCAACAATACCACCTGCAACTTCTGAACCATCTGATGTTCATAGAGAAAAGATAGAGAGGGCTAAATCTCAAATTAATATGATGTCTCCAGACCAAATGAGGATAGCCTTGAATAAAATTGCTGATTTGGGATATAACAATGTGCTCGATATGTTGCTGAAACTATAAAAATCATTGCCTATGTATGCTACTTATCAAAACATAAATACCCTGATTGAGGCTGTTAAATCCGATAAGGAAATAGAAGGAGCTGGAGCGTATGTTGCTAATCGCTATCCCATTCGCTTTGTGCTTTTCGATAATTTCCGTGACAGTTATGAGTTTGTAAGCCGTCTGGCGGATGTCACACTCGTATTACGTATTAGTAAGTGGATGGATTTAGGGTATCCGGACATTATGCTGACCCATAGTAAATTGGCAACGCTAGTAAGTGATTATATCTATTCAATTGGCAATGAGGATTTAGTAATTGCGCCATTTTCAGAGTTAGCTCGTTTCTATGACAACAAAAACATGATGGAGTTTGATTCTTTAATATCAACCATCAAGTCCATAGAAAACGATAAGGAGGGATACAAAAATCATCGAAGGGTATATATCCCCATAGTAGGGTTGGCGGGAAAAATGTCGAAATTCTTTAATGATAGTCAATCCACCATCTGGTATGTTAAGAGTGATGACCACGAATTGAATTACAGACTTGTATTGACCAATAATACAGACTATGGTGTAAAAGGATTGGAAGGAAAGTTCTCCATCGTTTCAGACGTGACTCGTTGGCTGGAGGCATGGAATAATCAGGAACTAACTAAAACAATTATTTGTACATCGCCAGCTATTTATGCCAATGCAGAATTCGCACAACCTGACAATGCATTCTCTTTCTGCCAATGTAGTAATGCATACGAATTCCTGACAGACGGTTTGGGGCTTGACTTAAAGTTTATCAGCTACAAGAAAGAAAATGATGATTTTTGGAATAGACTTGCCAAAGAAGTATCAATAAATAACTTTAAGTTTGATGATTTCTTTAATAGCAGGTTCGATATACATGAATTGGCGAACTACGATATTTTTATTAAAACGTGGTTTGATTTCCAAGAGCAATATGACCGTTGGCTTTTAGCTGCATATTACATACACAAATTTTGCAATATGGGCTATATCTGTCAAGCACTGCAATCCACCCATGGATATACGAATGTGGATTTTGTAGAATCATTGGCACTGACAATATTTAGTCTTGATGAAAGGGAGGATTACTTGGAAGAACGCAGAGCCTCTTTAAGAGAAGCAGAAAAACGAGGCGTTATAATATCTTTAGAAGCCCAAGATCTACTGAGATTGAAAGTTCAGGAAATAGCAGACGAACATGGCTATGTAACCGCATTGAAGTATATCACAACAGCCACAAATATGGAAAAGGCTCTGCTGATAGAGTGGATAGGTAACAAGAAGTTTATGCTATCAGACATAAAGGAGGTTTATCCTGATTTGTTTGCATACATGAGAAAATTTGAAGTGCCCATAGATAAATCAGTAGAATGGATAGGGTCATACTTTGACAACTATAGACAAGCTAAAATTGCGAACCAATATACTGATGATATAAAGAATCAACTATTAGAAGTTAATAGTACTGACATCAAGTTTAATCAATGGTATCAGAAGTTTAAGACAACCCGGACGTTGCTTGATGGGCGTGATGACATAGAAGTATATTTCTGGATAGATGGATTAGGAATAGATTGGATCCCGTTTGTTAGAACCATAGTTGAAGGGAAACGTAACGACAATTATTACCTGAACGAGGTGATGATAGGAAAGGCATTATTGCCAACAAAAACCTCTACCAATAAAGAGGACTTGTTAAAGCTGGCAGGCGAGCATTTACCAAAGACTGGAGACATTGATGAAGTGGCCCATCAATGCCGCCCATATCCACAATATATAATATCAGACATGAAGGTGATAAAGGATGCTATTTCCGATATACTCGCCAAGAACCCTGGCAGGAAAATTGCCATCGTTAGCGATCATGGTATGTCGTTCCTTTCTCAGTTGTGCGATGGTTTAAACCTTGCTGGCTACCAAAGCGACCATAATGGACGCTTGGCTATTAAAAAGAGTGGATTCGCTACGAGTGACGATAAATATATAGTGCTGGAAGATGGAAAGACTATCTGCTCATTAAGACATGAGTCTCTTTGTGCAAAAGTTCCAACTGGCAGTGGTTGTCATGGCGGGTGCACACCAGAGGAAGTGCTTGTGCCAATCTTTATCATTTCAAATCAACCCAATGTGAAGACGTGGACAGCAGTTTTAAAGACTATGGAGGTATCTACTTCAAGCCCATTTGTTAAGTTCGTGATTAAAGGACTAAAGTCAGGTCAAACGCCTTATATTATATATAAAGACATAAAACATGTCGTAGGCAAGGTAATAGGTAATGAATATCAATCAGACATTCTTTCACTCGACGTTAAGGAAACAACAGTTACTTTATGTGTTGGAGCAGATAAGCAAGACTTCACAATCAAGATTAAACAAGGCTTTGAAGAAGACGATTTGTTTGAGGACATTTAATAAACTTGAGATATGAAACAGGAAATAATAAACAAAGTTCAGCAATACTTTCAGGGGATTGCTATTTATAAGGATCCTAACTCTACAGACAGCTTGTTTGCAGGAAGGAATCTACCATCATTCGTAAAGGACTTCCTTTTAAGAAAGTATCTACATGGAACAGAAATTGATCGAGGTGGATTGACTTCTTTCCTAGATAAGGTAATTCCAACTCAAGCGACCAGCGTAAAAGATAGATTGTCTGCTGGCGAAGAAGTGACGTTGCTTACTCGATTTATTATCTACATAGATTTGGTTAAAGGAATCCGTCGTTTTTCCATTCCTGATATGGGTATCAAGTTGAATGAAGGGCAGATACCTGAACATATCTATCGCCAGCATCAAGGAGAATTGGTTGATGGAGAAAAATGGGGTATAATTAAACTCTGTGTAATGATTGATGAGGATGGAAAGAAGTATCATGTAGAAATGTTAGACTTTAAACCATTCAAGCCTTTTAAAACGGTAGATGTTACTGCTATTAAAGAGGCTAGGCGTGCCTTTACAACGGAGGAGTGGATTGACCTTATTCTTTCCGCGATGGAGTATGAGCCAGATGCATTCGAAAGCATGTATCAAAAGATAGAGTTCCTGACTCGTCTATTCATTTTTGTTGAACCGAGATTAAATGTAATTGAATTAGCACCAAAAGGTACTGGTAAAAGTTACGTTTTTGGAAACCTGTCGAAATATGGCTGGTTGGTAAGTGGTGGTAAGGTGACAAGAGCCAAGTTGTTCTATGACAAGACGAGACAGCAAAATGGCATCATTAAGAATCATGACTTCACGGTCTTTGATGAAATACAAACCATTACTTTCCAAGAACCGGCTGAAATTCAGGCGGCGTTAAAGTCTTATCTGGAAAGCGGAAAGACAACCATAGATAATAACGAATTTTCTTCTGAGTGTGGATTGATGCTGATGGGTAATATTCCCTTAAATTCACAGAAGAGACCTTTGTCGTCCAGATATTTTGATGCATTACCTATAAATTTCAGAGAGTCGGCCTTGCTTGACCGATTCCATTGCTTCATAGAAGGTTGGTATCTGCCACGCATCAATAAAAGTATGATTTACAAAGGTTGGACAATCAATATCGAATACTTCTCTGAGATTATGCATTCTCTTAGAACGGAAAACCGTTATGGACTGCTATTTGACCAAATGGTAGGTTATCAGAAGGATGCTGATATGCGAGATTTTAAGGCCGTGAAACGTATCGCGACTGCAGCAATGAAATTGTTCTTTCCTCATTGGACTACTATTGAGGATGTAAATAAGGAAGAATTTGAAATGTATTGTTTGCAGCCTGCTTTGCATCGTCGTGGTATAGTTAAGATTCAGTGTCACAATATTGATCCTGAGTTTAAGACCCAAATGCCAGATGTTTGGATAAAGGAATAATATAGGTTATGCCAAGGAAAGATTTTGATATAGCGGTTGATGAAGTGTGGTGGATTCTTAAAGAGTATAATGGAATTCCATCAGGGAAGATCGATCGAGCGGCATATGCAAAAGTGTCGTATTATTTAAAGAATTATAGTGATACTCCTCAAATAAAGTCCCTGATAAAAGAGTTTAATTTGACACCACAGAGGACAAATGCGAAAAGGACTTCTGGAATTGAAGAGATTATCAAAATATTAGAGGAACGACAACGAATGCCTCGTTTGCCTGATGAAGAACAATTGTATCATAAAGTGAAATATTACTTTAAGAAGAATGGAAATGACGAAGAAGTAAAACGTCTCAAAATGATTTATGCTTCTGGTGATGTTTGTCCATTATATGAGAAGACTGGGGGACTCCCATTAGGGCAGGGACGCTCCTGCACCATTGAAAGAGTACGCAAAAGCATGAAATATGTATTAGATACATATAGGATTTACAAAGTCTTTCCTGCTGCTAATACAGTTCCAATGAAACGAGTTAGAAGTTTATTAGAACACCCTTCCAGGTTTTTGCCTTCTCGTTATTTTACTGTTTACGTTATCTCAGAAAAAGAATTCTCTGATTTTATAGGCGAGTTAATTGATTTGGGATGTGAAGATGAAATGGTAATAAACAATTGGAATATACTGAATAAAACAAAAGAATTATGACAAAACAATTTATGATTAAGTTTGCATGGGAGTGCGCCCATGAAGATTATGGCGATATACTATCGTTTCTTGTAACACCCAAAATAAACACGTATGCGAATGTTTATGGCTACAACATGAGTAAAGATTATGATGAGGTTATCAGATTTCCTGCTGACCACTCTCAAGCTTTAGCAATAGTCAAGAAATTAGCAAGAGTGAATTCTAGTCAATGGGCACCTCCAACTTTTGGAGATATTGTTGAGGAAGAATTTGATTTAGAGGATTTTTTTGAAGAGTATTATTACCAAGATAACTATGGAAGGGATGTGTTATTCCATACGCATGACGAATGCTTCTAAAATCGAAAGATGTTATTTCAAACTGTACAGGACAATTATTGAGTCATAAGATACAGAATTACCTGTAAATGTTTAGAGGATATTCCTTATATAGAAGTTGTCTATGATAAATACGCTAATGTTATCACATCAGGACAAGGGATCCTAATATTTACTCAACTCTTCATAGAGCGGACAATGCTAGGTATAGGAAAATCTTAAAAGATATTAAATATCAGAGGGGTGTCCTGCGATTTGGAACAAGTAGGATGTATCTTTGCATCGTGAAATAAAAATTAGAGCGTATGAATACATTTATTATGATGTGGAATCCTGCTATCTCAAATTGGAAGATGGAGGACTTTGAGTTGACCTTGTGTCATTTTGATGATGTTGAGTTCAAGTGGGCTATCTATGACTATAAGAAAGC
>Ga0256407_10011487_pt1 | contig 12234 bp, 9 predicted proteins | sample RumenRJG_04DNA_FD_193489 | JGI IMG/M metagenome (GOLD analysis project Ga0256407, IMG submission 193489) | Bovine rumen microbial communities from Lethbridge, Alberta, Canada - RJG_04 | ecosystem: Host-associated > Mammals > Digestive system > Stomach > Rumen | place: Canada: Alberta | collected... | reverse complement strand
CGCCTCTTTCTATTATAAAGGCAGGAAGTATGACATACTGACCCCCATACTCTTCTTTTTGTTTGAAGCCGGAGCCGGAGCTGCGCTCTTTTTGCTGAGCCGCATGCTCAGACTGCCTCTGTGGGCAGCAGACTCCCGAAAAGAAGAAGGACTGCGGTATTCCCGGAAGGCTGTGAGCAGACGATCTCTTCTGATCTTTGCACTGGTCTGTGTGATCGTTATGGGGATCGGCGTGGAATTTGCCTATAACATTGCGGTAAAGCCGATCTCTTCCCGCTATGACGGCGATGTCCTCTTCGTGGATGACTATGATTACAAGACCAGAGTCGCGATGGATGAGGACACGGTTGTAGAGCAGGTATTTCAGTCCGAAAAAAACGGCCTGTGCGGAATAGGACTTGTGGTTCAGAATAATTCCGATGATGAAGAGGAAGAAGATGCAAAATCCTTCTATACCTCAAAAGCGGAGAAGGAACGTCTCAAGGATGTTGCTGCAGCCGCAAGGAATGTGAAGGGCTATCTGACGGTAGAATTGTACGACAATGAAACCGATGAACTTCTGGCGGAAAATGAATACGAAGTCGGATACATGAAGTCCTTCAATGCAGTAATGATCAAGGATCTCAAATCCGGGGCTCTGCGTTCACGGAAAGGGGATTATTTATTCTTCGGCTTTGGCAAAACCCTGGAGGAATCCGCGGACAGAGAATACCGGATCAGGGTCACCGCACGGGATGCGGGTGAGAAAGGAATCCGTCTTGCATCCACTGCAAAAACCAACGGGACTCTCGATTTAGACGGAAAAACAAAAAAGTCTTCCCTGTGTCTCGCTGTTGCATATGATGATAATAATGGTATCGCGAATTGGTATTTTATTATCTCTGTTCTGATGGTTGTATCCCTTATTGCAATAGGTGTTCTGATCCGGTGTTTCACACTTCGGGAGGAGACAGTTTTTCTGCTTGTAGCATTGTGTATGGGCTTCCTCTTCAGTCTTGCAATACCGCCCTATTGCGTTCCGGATGAGAGGACACATGTAGATACGATCTACAAAATGTCTAACGGTTTGCTGGGGATCGACGAGTCGCCGGGGCCCGGAAGGATCTACAGGAGAAAGTGTGACATTGACGCAACGATCGAAAACACAATGTCATTGTCTTCCTATATGTATCGTGATCTGTATAACAACCTGTTTGATAAAGCAGGAGAAGACAGGGAGCTTACGATCACCTATGCAAGAAACAGCCTGGATAATGTGACAGCAATCAATTATTTTCCCGGGGTCATCGGTTTCACCTTTGCGAGGGTGCTGAACAGAAATCTAATGACGGCTGTTATGATGGCACGATGGGGAAGCTTCCTTTCGGTGGTTCTGCTGATTTATGCCGCCGTTCGTAAAGCCCCAATGGGGAAGGGCGTTTTTGCGATTGCTGGGCTCTTGCCCAAAACGATCAATCAGATCGTTTCCTGCTCCTATGATGGGATTCTGGATGGGGCAGTTTTTGTTTTTATTGCTTATACGCTTTATATCATATATGAAGAGAGGACTACGGTCGTCGATTTGATGATTGTGGTATTCAGTGCCTGGTTTATTGCATGTAATAAAGGCGGTGTGTATGTTCCGCTTGCAATCATGCTCCTCGCTGTTCCGTTTGCAAAAAAAGCAAGGCAGAAATTGTGGGCAAAGATCTGTTTCGGGATGATAGTCTCTGCTTTTATGGTAATATTACTGAAGTTTGTACCGAGATTTCTCGATATGTTCACGCAGGCGTCTGGAACGGCACAGAGGGGCGAAGGAGGACAGGCCCTTTATACAGTTTCAGACTTTATCCTGAATCCCGGAAAATTACTCCGCATTTTTGAGAATACATTTTTTGTCCGCGTGGCAGAGCTGTTTGGTGATTTGATTGGCCTCACAATGGGGCAGCGCAGTATGTTTTCGGGCTGGATCATTGTTCTTGCTTTTGTTCTTTTGCTGCTTATTGCCATGATTTCATCAAAAGACGATAGAATTGTATTTTCCGGAAGGATAAAGATCCTGGTGCTTATCACAACTGTGATAGGCGTAGGGCTGGTTGCGCTTTCCATGCTGCTTGCGTGGACAGAAAACACAAGTGATACGATACAGGGAATGCAGGGCAGATATTTCCTTCCATACCTGGTTCTGCCTTTTCTTGCTTTCCGAAACAGGAAGATTGTACGTACAGGTGAATCAGATAATCAAACGCTGATCTGGATAGCCGGAGTTTTTTTGTTTGCTGCATACATATGTCTGATTGCTTCTGCCTTCTATGGTGCAGCTATTGACCTGTAGATTTGAGTATTATCAGAACCGGGATTTATTGCTGGTAAGAAGGGCCGGTTATTCGACCGGTGTGTGTTGATTCTATTGAATAACGAAAAGAAAATACTACAAAACTATCTATATAATGTGTCCTACCAGATCGTCATGACCATTCTGCCTCTGGCGACAATCCCTTATTTAACAAGGGTGCTGGGTTCTTACAACCTGGGAATTGCCAGATACACAGAATCTGTTGTTCAGATTCTGACTGTGTTCGGGCTTTTGGGGCTGGTGTGGTATTCAAATCGCATAGTGGCATACAATCGCCAGAATGATCGGCTGCTGTCGAATTGCTTCTGGGAAATATTCTTCATGCGCATTATACTAATGATATGTACATTAGTAGTCTTTGGCGCAATTACGCTTGGTTCGGAATACCGGGATATATTTCCCATATATATTTTCTATATAATGGGTACATTTCTGGATACAAGCTGGTTTTTTACCGGCATTGAAGAGATGAAGCCCGTAGTCATCCGAAACTACATAGTCCGTATTATCTCTACAATCCTTTTGTTTGTCCTGATCCGGGGCAGGGATGATATGGTTATATATATCTGGCTTTCCAGTTTGACAATGTTTGCCAATTCCATTGTTATATTCCCGTTTTTGAAGTCCAGATTGACCAGGGTCTCTTTTAAGGGGCTGAATATCTTCCGTCATTTTCTCCCCTCGCTTGCCCTGTTTCTGCCACAGGCAGCCACGCAGATTTATGTTCAGTGTGATAAAGTATTAATTAAATATATTTTAAAGGATCCGTCTTATATCTCGTTTTATACAGAAAACGAAAAGATTGCAAAGATGCCGCTGGTTCTTGCGACAGCATTATCTACGGTACTCATGCCGAGAATCGCCTTTGAGTTCAAGAGCGGGAATAAGGACAGGGTGACCAAGTTTATCAGAAAGGCTTTCCTGAGTATATATCTGATCATTGCTCCTTGTTGTACAGGTCTGATGGCGGTGGCCAAAAACTTCGACCTTCTGTTCCTGGGAAAGGAGTTTGCGGATACATATCCTCTTCTGATCTCTTTCTGTCCGATTATGATATTCATAGGATTCAGCAACGTGACCGGAATTCAATATCTGGTTGCGCTGGACCGGAAAAAAGAACTCACACTTTCTTATGTGACAGCGGCTGTATCCAACCTGATTATTGACATTATTTTGATACCGAGAATCGGGCTGTACGGGGCTGTGCTGGGAACAATGTGTGCTGAATTCTTTGCCTTTGCGATTCAGTATCATTATATGAGAAAGGATCTTGGCAGTTTTCATATTGCAGGTATGATCATTCGGATCAGTATAGCTGCCCTTATTATGGGTGCTATTGTAGGTGGATTTAATCTTCTGCCGGTCGGGCCCGTGCTGCAGCTTGCTGTACAGGTTGTTGCGGGAGTATTGATTTTCCTGTTTTTGATGTTGGGTTCCGGAACAATTAAAGAGGTATTGCAGTTATAACATCTATATAAGTCTTGATTTATCATGGAGAAGAAAGGGAATAAAATGACTATTATAGTGACCGGAGGAGCCGGATTTATTGGAAGTAACTTTGTGTTTTACGAGATGGAGAAACATCCGGAAGACCGTATCGTCTGTGTGGATAAGCTGACCTACGCAGGCAATCTTTCCACCCTTGCACCTGTTATGGATCATCCGGGATTTCGATTTGTCAAACTGGATATCTGTGACCGTGAGGGCGTATACCGTCTTTTTGAGGAGGAAAAACCGGATATCGTCGTCAATTTTGCAGCGGAGTCACATGTAGACCGCTCTATCGAGAATCCGGAGATCTTCCTGCAGACCAACATCATCGGCACTTCTACGCTCATGGATGCCTGCAGAAAGTATGGCATTCAGCGCTATCATCAGGTCTCGACGGATGAGGTTTACGGAGATCTTCCCATCGACAGACCGGACCTGTTTTTTACTGAGGAGACACCGATCCATACCAGCAGTCCCTACAGCAGTTCCAAGGCTTCCGCAGATCTTCTGGTCCTTGCCTATCACAGGACATACGGACTCCCTGTATCCATCAGCCGTTGTTCCAATAACTATGGACCCTATCATTTCCCGGAGAAGCTCATCCCTCTGATGATCATCAACGCACTCCATGACAAGCCCCTGCCTGTCTACGGCGAGGGCCTGAATGTACGCGACTGGCTCTATGTCGAGGATCACTGCAAGGCAATCGATCTGGTCATGCGCAAGGGACGTGTTGGGGAGGTTTACAATATCGGCGGTCACAACGAGATGAAGAATATCGATATCGTCAAACTGATCTGCAAAGAACTTGGCAAACCTGAGAGCCTGATCACTTATGTGACAGATCGCAAGGGACATGATATGCGCTACGCAATCGATCCCACCAAGATCCATAATGAGCTTGGATGGCTGCCCGAGACTATGTTTAAAGACGGCATCAAGAAGACGATTCGCTGGTATCTTGATAACCAGGCCTGGTGGCAGCCGATCATTGACGGTGAATACCAGAACTACTATGAAAAAATGTACGGCAACAGGTAAACAGCACGCAATGGCTCGAAAACTGACTGACAGCATTTGAATAATTCTGTCAGGGCGAGGAAAGAAAGGTCAGAATTCCATGAGAGCATTGGTAACCGGAGTGGGTGGACAGCTTGGCCACGATGTGATGAATGAATTGAACCGGAGAGGACACGAGGGGATCGGAAGTGATCTGGCCCCCGTGTATTCCGGAATACAAGATAAGACTGCTGTGACTACAATGCCGTATGTTTCACTGGATATTACCGACCGTGATGCGGTTTTTGGCGCGATACAGGAAAGCCGTCCGGATGTTGTTGTCCACTGTGCGGCCTGGACTGCTGTAGATTTGGCAGAGGACGATGACAAGAAGGGAAAAGTGAGCCTGATCAATGTGCAGGGAACGCGGAACATAGCGGATGCATGCAAAGAAGCCGGCTGCGCCATGGTATATATCAGCACAGACTATGTTTTTGACGGGCAGGGCACAGAACCATGGAAACCGGAATGCACAGATTACCATCCCCTGAATTATTATGGATGGACCAAGCTGGAAGGTGAAAAAGCGGTTTCGGATGTTCTTGAAAAGTTCTTCATTGTCAGGACGGCATGGGTTTTTGGACTGAATGGCAATAATTTTATCAAGACCATGCTTCAGGTGGGGAAAAAGTACGACACTGTCAGGGTGGTAAATGATCAGGTCGGGACGCCCACTTATACCATCGACCTTGCCCGGCTTCTGGTCGATATGATCGAGACAGAAAAATACGGGTATTATCATGCTACCAATGAAGGCGGTTATATCTCCTGGTATGAATTTGCCTGTGAGATTTTCCGTCGGGCGGGCTATGCGACAAAGGTAGTGCCCGTGACCACACAGGAATATGGTCTGTCAAAAGCTGCGCGTCCCTTTAACAGCCGCCTTGACAAATCAAAGCTGACAGAGTGTGGATTCACACCCCTTCCTGTCTGGCAGGATGCTCTTGACAGATATCTTAAAAAACTGCTTGATTCTTAAGTTGGCGCATTTAGAGATGGAGGATAAAAGTGGGACAGATCAGTGTAGAAAAGACAGCAATTGAAGGGCTTTATGTCATCGAACCTACTGTTCACGGAGATGAACGCGGGTATTTTATGGAAACATACAATCAGAATGATATGCATGAAGCCGGATTGGATATGGTCTTTGTGCAGGATAATCAGAGCATGTCGACCAAGGGTGTGCTCCGTGGACTGCATTTCCAGAAGCAGTTTCCGCAGGGGAAGCTTGTGCGCGTGATCAAAGGCGAGGTTTTTGACGTGGCAGTAGATCTTCGCTCCGGCAGCCCCACTTTTGGAAAGTGGTTCGGCCTCGTTTTATCGGAGGAGAATAAGAAGCAGTTTTATATCTCCGAGGGGTTTGCGCATGGATTCCTTGTTTTGAGCGAGACCGCTGAGTTCTGCTATAAGGTGACGGATTTTTACCATCCCGGCGATGAGGGCGGACTTGCCTGGAATGATCCTGACATCAATATCGACTGGCCTCAGATCCGTGGAGAGTATCTCGGTACGGCTGACAGTGAGGGCTATGTAATGGAGGATGGTACTCCGCTGAATCTGAGTGAGAAGGATAAAAGGTGGGACACTCTGTCCAATATTTTTCACTTCTGAGAAGCTAAATTGCAAATCGAACTGCAGTGTGAAAGGATTTTTGGATATGTTATCAATTAATAAAACCGCAGAAGACAGCAAGGCAGAAGACATTCATATCAGCGTGATTATGCCTGTTTACAAGTCAGAACAGTATCTGGATGTTGCTGTCAGATCCGTTCTTGAACAGCAGTTTGATGGGTTTGAATTGATTTTGGTGGATGACGGATCTCCGGATGAAAGCGGCAGAATATGTGATGATTTTGCTATAAAGGATTCCCGAGTTGTCGTGATTCATAAAGAGAACGGAGGAATTTGTTCCGCTCGTAATGCCGGACTGCAGAAGGCCAGGGGGAAATACGTTACATTTTGTGACAATGATGATGAATACCTGCCTGGTCTGCTCGCAGATAACTATGCTTTAGCGGAGCAATATTCTGTAGATGTAGTAAGGTATTCACGGTTTAAGACAGAAACACTGAATGGTAGGACAGTTACCGAAACAATCACCAGAGGTTTTTCGCAGCGTGTAATCACAGCGGATAATTTTGCTGAGAACTATGAAGAGCTGCGCAGAACGGGATTGGGTGTATGGACGGGATTGTACCGACGAGCCTTTCTCCAAAAGAATAACATCAGATTTGATGAAAAAATGCGATATGGATATGAGGATAAGATGTTTAATCTATCCTGCTACTATTGTGGGGCAACAATTGCATTAAATCCAAAACCTTATTACAGGTGGTTGCAACGTCTCGAACACAGTACAACCGGCAAATTTGCAGACAATGTGACATATTCCCTGATAAAGTGCCTCCGTTTGGAAACCAGAATGGTGTTACTGCATCGGATCATCGAGGAAAATCCTGGAATCTGGCATATTGTACTTACAAAGGATTATATTGCGGAGATTTATGCTCGCCTTCGCCCCGGCGCTGTCCAGGGAGATAAGAAAACAATCATAAGAACACTTTCAAGATTCAGAAAAGAAGAAACATTTGACATTCCTTCAAACAGTGAGGAAAAGAAAGCTCTTCGCAGAGAGAGTTTTTCAACATGGCTGATGTGGACCCTTTTTCAGAAAAGAAAGCTTATGCTTTTATACCGCCTGATTTATCTGAAGAACAGAAAATAAAAGGAAGGATTGCCAATGAGTGGAAAAATATATGATCCCAAAGTTCTGGATCAGGTACAAAAAATAGAAAAATCAATGTTCCGCGATTTTATCGCTGTCTGCGAGAAACATAACATACAGTATTTTGTGATCGCCGGAACAGCAATCGGTACAATGCGGGATCATGATATGATTCCCTGGGATGATGATATTGACGTCGCAATGCTGCGCAGGGATTATGAGAAATTCCTCAGAGTAGCACCGAAGGAACTGGGTGAAAAGTACCTTGTCAACGGACCGGACACTCCCAGAGCCTACTATAATCTGATTCCCAATCTGAGCCTGAAAGGTACCAGATTTATTATCGATCTTGCCAAAGGAAAATTTGAGATCGGTATTTTTATGGACCTGTTTGTATTTGAGAACATTCCCGATGATCCTGCCAAGGCAGAAAAGCTGATCCGCAAAACCCAGCTTCTCCATGATTTGTATGTTCTTTCCAATATCGATTACTTCCGTTTTGTGAAAGAAGTAAATGCTTCCAAGAAGCTGCGTTATCTTCTGTGCGGATGTGTCCACCGCGCTCTGAAGATCGGACATATTAAACCGGAAGCGATCTATCGCAGATATAAAAAGCTCGCCACACAATACACCGGGAAAACCAGGACCTATACGATTCTGGGCGATCCTGCAGCGAGACTCTGCGTGATCAAGGAAGAGGATCTGTTCCCCCTGAAAAAGGCTGCTTTTGGAGATATACAGGTCAGTATCGTCAACGATTGTGACAAGATGCTGAAGAAGCGCTTCGGAGACTATATGCAGGTCCCGCCGCCGGAAAAACGCGTGAATCACTGTCCGGCAATTCTTGATCTGGGAAAATATGCGAAAGAGTGATAAGAACCAAAAACAGGAATAGCCCGGGAAAGGAGATATATGAGCAGGTATATACCGGAACAGTATGAGCCGGAAGTATTAAAAAGGATCCAGGATCTGGAAAAAGAGATGCTGGCCGATTTCAGCAGGATCTGCAAAGAGAACAATCTGACCTGGTTTGCGATTGCCGGAACCCTTCTGGGAGCGGTCCGCCATAAAGATATGATCCCCTGGGACGATGATCTGGATATCGGGATCATGCGTAAGGACTATATTAAATTAAAGAAAATCGTCAAGGCAAAATACTCGGACAAATATATGGTCCTGGACGCGGAAGAGAATGATCACTATCCGCTGATGACCGGTCAGTTCACATTGAAGGGAACACGGTTTGTGACAGAGCAGTTCCGCGATATTCCCTGTGATTTTGGTATTTATCTTGACCTGTTTCCGTTTGATACGCTTCATCCCGACAAAAAGATCCGGGAAAAACATATGAAGCATGCCTGGGCAATCGGAAAAATCCGTATCCTGCGTGAGATCGGTGCCCCCTATGTGGCAGGGAAAGGGATTAAGAGAGATCTGATCCTTGCCATCTGCAGAATCGGTCACGTCGGTCTGTCTGTTTTGCGGCTGAACAAAAAGAAGTTGTACCGCGCCTGCAAGTACTGGAACCGGATCGATGAAAATACAGATTCCGGTATTTACGGTTTTTCCTGTGATACAAGGCCTTTTGATAATATGATCACAAAAGAGGAACTGTACCCGATCGTGGAGGCACCTTTTGGAGAAGGTACCATTCTCATACCACATGAATATGATACCCTGCTGCGTTCACAGTATGGAGATTATATGCAGCTTCCCCCCATGGATGCCAGAAAAAACCATAAGCCGGCAATTCTGAAATTCCCGGAAGAATGACCGGAAGCCGGACAGACAGTATCATTTGAACAGGAGAAGAGAAAATGAACGTTGCTATTATCATCGCCGGAGGATCCGGCAGAAGAATGGGAATGGATATTCCCAAACAGTTTGTTAATGTCTATGAAAAGCCTGTCTTGATGTATACGCTGGAGAGCTTCCAGTCTCATCCTATGATCGATGCGATTGAAGTAGTCTGTATCGAAGGATGGCACGATGTTGTCTGGGCATATGCAAAACAGTGTAATATCACAAAGCTGAAATGGATCGTGCCCGGCGGCAGTACAGGACAGGAATCCATTCGAAACGGCGTCTATGCGCTTGAAGGAATCTGCAGTAAAGGAGATGCCATCGTTATCCATGATGGTATCAGGCCGCTGGTAGACGCGTCTGTTTTGACGGATGTTATCCAGACCTGTAAAAAATACGGGAATGCAGTCACATCTCTTCCCTACAATGAGCAGATCTTCGTAGTGGATCAGGAGGATCCCTCGACGACGACACAGTATATTCCTCGTGAGACACTGCGCCGTGTTTCCACACCGCAGGCTTATGAATTCGAGAAACTCTTCAACGCCTACCATGAAGCATTCGAGAAGGAAATCGGCATCTACGGATCTTCCTACACCAATACAATGATGGTGGAACTTGGAGAGAGGCTTCACTTTGCCTCCGGATCTGACAAAAACATCAAGCTGACGACCAAGGACGACCTGGAACTGTTCAAGGCATATTTAAAGAAAGAAATGGATCGAACATGAACGCTGAGCTTTATAATGAGGATCTGCAGTATATAGCGGGCTTACCTCTTCCGTGGGAGAAAATGCGCGGAAGCAGCCTCCTGATCACCGGCGCAACCGGTATGATCGGCCGTTTTCTTGCGGACGCCCTGATGTTCAAAAACAGGACGGAAGATTTCGGCTGTCATATCTATGTGACCGGAAGATCTATGGCAAAGCTGAAAGACAGGTTTGCGGAATATGAAGGAGACCCGCTGCTTCATCTGGTCGAGATGGATATCAATATCGGGAATTTTCCTGCGCTTCCGACGATGGACTACTGCATTCATCTTGCCAGCAGCACGCATCCTGTACAGTATGCGACGGATCCGATCGGAACGATCACGGCCAACATCATAGGCACCCGGAATCTGCTGGAGTTTGCCAGCTCGCACGGATGCAAACGGTTTGCCTTCGCATCTTCCAATGAAATCTACGGGGAAAACCGCGGAGATACCGAGCTGTTTAAAGAGGACTACTGCGGCTATATTGACTGCAACACCATGCGTGCAGGGTATCCGGAGAGCAAACGCTGCGGTGAGGCCTTATGCCAGGCCTATATCCGTCAGAAAAACATGGATATCGTGATTCCCAGACTTACAAGAAGCTATGGGCCGACACTCCTTTCTTCTGATACAAAGGCTTTGACCCAGTTTCTGCACAAAGGCCTTGCAGGAGAAGACATCGTACTCAAGAGTGAAGGAACACAATACTATTCCTACACATATGTGGCGGATGCCGTCTCCGGACTTCTCACAGTCCTGCTCAAGGGAGTATGCGGAGAAGCATATAATATAGCAGATCTGGCATCGGATATCAGGTTGAAGGATCTTGCCGGAATCATTGCCGGGGAGGCAGGGACCAGGGTCGTCTTTGATCTTCCCGATGAAGTTGAAAAGGCCGGTTTCAGCAAGGCCACCAAGGCACGCCTTGACAGCACGAAACTGCAGGGGCTTGGCTGGAAGGCAAAATATGATATCAATGAGGGAATCCGACGCACCATGAAGATGATGCAGGCGTAAAACGGATACTTATCATGAACGCAGGATCGCGAATGGTGCATAGTTTAGGTTTACGGAGGATCATATGGTCAAAGTGATCACCTATGGAACATTCGATCTTCTGCATTACGGTCATGTCCGACTGCTGGAACGGGCAAAGGCGTTGGGTGATTACCTGATTGTCGGTGTTACAGCGGAAGACTTTGATAAAAGCCGCGGGAAGATCAATGTTCAACAGTCCCTGATGGAAAGAGTCGACGCAGTCCGGGCTACAGGCCTTGCCGATGAAATCGTCATCGAGGAATATGAAGGACAGAAAATAGATGACATACGCCGCTATGGCGTTGATATTTTTGCAATCGGGTCTGACTGGAAGGGGAAATTTGATTATCTGAATGAGTACTGTCATGTCATTTACCTTGACAGGACCGAAGGTATTTCCAGTACCGAACTCCGTTCTCAGGATCAGTCATTCAGACTGGGACTTGTAGGAAATTCCTCTTTTCTCAACAAAGTGGAGAGAGAATGCCAGCTGGTCAACGGACTGCATTTGGCGGGGGTCTGTACGAATATGCCGGAGATTCTCTCCGAATCGGTACGAAGCCTGCCGCTGATGACAGAACATTACGATGAATTGCTGGAGGTTTCAGACGCGGTTTACCTCAGGACCCACCCCGGGCTTCATGCGGAACAGGTTGAGAAAGCCCTTCTGGCAGGAAAACATGTACTGTGCGAATCACCGGCTTCACTTACGGTTGATGAGTGCAGAAAGCTTTACAGTCTTGCAAAGGAAAAGGGCCTTGTCTTTATGGAAGCATTGAAGACTGCTTATGCGACCGCCTATGCCAGACTTCTGCTTCTTGCCAAAAACGGCAAGATTGGAAAGGTCACTTCTGTAGACGCTACATGTACGAGTATTCTGAAGATGAATATGGAGGATCCTGATGAGTTGTCCGGTAAATGGGACAGCATGAGTGAATGGGGACCGACGGCGCTTCTCCCCGTATTCCAGATCCTCGGACCGGATTACTGTGATATGCGGATCACTTCCCGCTTTGCCGATCAGGAACG
>Ga0256407_10011485_pt1 | contig 12234 bp, 16 predicted proteins | sample RumenRJG_04DNA_FD_193489 | JGI IMG/M metagenome (GOLD analysis project Ga0256407, IMG submission 193489) | Bovine rumen microbial communities from Lethbridge, Alberta, Canada - RJG_04 | ecosystem: Host-associated > Mammals > Digestive system > Stomach > Rumen | place: Canada: Alberta... | reverse complement strand
CCGGATATCTTTTTTCTTCTTTTGTCCGGCAAGGCTATCATAACCGCTTGCAAGGGCTTTCGCTAATGGCTATAATTTATTTCATGATATTCATATTTGGAATATCATGAAATAAGCATCAAAGGGGGATCATTTCAATGGAGATCCCCTGGCAGAAAAAGATGTGATCCGGGCGGAGGACCTGAAAGAGATCCCTTTGTTTTGTTCCGAACAGGCCTGGAACGGAGATATCAGGAGATGGGCCGGGGGCTTCTTTTCAAAGCTCAGGCTGGAAGGGTCATTCCGGCTTTCCTACAATGGATCCGTTTTTGCCCGGGAGGGGCTCGGATACCTGCTGACCTTCCGCCATCTGATTGATACGTCGGGCGGGAGCGGCCTTGTGTTCCGCCCCCTGGAGCCCCCGCTTGAAACTGCGCTGTATATAGCATGGAACCGATATCAGGCTTTCACGCCGATCGCGGAACGTTTCCTGCAACAGCTGAAACACCTCTTTACAGAGGATAAATAATACGATGCTGGGACCTTTTGACCCCAGCATCATAAAATGCTGTTGAAAAATAATGAAGATAGATGTATATTACTGTTAGTTAGCGAAATCTAACTACCTTCAATGTACTTTTCACGGAGCAGGATTCGAATGATTTCGGGCCTGCTCTTTTTTACTAGGAGGTAAATAAAGATGGGGTTGTTTAAGGATTACGTGAGTCAGACGAGGAAGCCGGAAGGGTTTCTTGGAAAAATGATGCTGCGTGGCATGAATTCCGGACATGCAAAGATGGCAGACTGGGGACTAGATCATTTGCAGCGTGTCGATCCTGAGAACATCGTTGATCTCGGCTGCGGCGGAGGCCGGAACGCAGGAGAACTTTTGCGGAGGTATCCGAAGGCACGCGTCACAGCGGTCGACTATTCCGAACTATCTGTGGAGAAAGCAAAGGAATACAATCGGGAAATGATTGCTGCCGGTAGATGCAAGGTTCAGCAGGGTGATGTATCCTCTCTGGAACTGTCAAAAGAAAGCTATGATCTGGCAACGGCCTTCGAAACGATTTATTTCTGGCCGGGGCTTCCGCAGTGTTTCTCCCAAGTGGCAGGAGTGTTAAAGCCGGGCGGATATTTTATGATCTGCAATGAATCTGACGGTACGGATGCGACAAGCCTGAAGTTCGAGAAGATCATAGACGGAATGAAGAATTATACCGCAGAGGACATCAAGGCTGCGCTAAAGGGAGCGGGATTTTCAAAAGTGAAGGCTTACCATCATAAGAATAAACCATGGCTCACTGTAATTGCGAAAAAATGACGTTTAAAACATAAACCGATCTCAGTTAAAGAAAGAAGGAGATTTTATCATGGGAGCAGATTATAAAAACTGGATGCCAAAAGGAATGGTGGCTTCTTTTACAGGGGGAGCAGTCGGATCATGGATTGCGGCACTGGGGGTGCATATTTTGATGCCTGAAGGAACTGTGAAACATGTGATGACGGGAGTGTCCACGGCTTCCGGAGTCCTTTTTTCAGGAGTATCTATCTGGTCTTATCTGATGTATCGTGCATTTGATTATAACGGAAAAAGACAGATGTCCAGGCAGATTATTGAAGGGATCGCTGATTATGTAAATCTGCCGGAAGATGGAAACTGCCTGGATGTAGGCTGTGGCAGTGGAGCACTGGCCATTGCAATTGCAAAAAGAAACCCCAAAGCGCACGTGACAGGCATAGATCGTTGGGGTAAGGAATATGCATCTTTTAATAAACAGCTCTGTGAAAGTAACGCCCAGGCAGAGGGCGTATCAAATGTCAGCTTTTGGCAGGGCGATGCCACACATCTGGATTTCCCCGATGAAACATTTGATGCCGTGGCCAGCAATTATGTGTATCATAATATCCCTTCAAAGGACAGGCAGGCGATCCTGCTGGAGACGCTGCGGACTTTGAAAAAAGGAGGAACCTTTGCAATCCATGACATTTTCTCCGCCGGGAAATACGGAGATATGCACGCTTTCGTGAAGAAACTGGAGGAGATGGGATACGAGAAGGTGGACCTGATCGATACAGCCAATGGGAAATGGATCCGTAAGAGCGAAGCCGGATGGATGGGACTTTCAGGTTCCGCTTTGCTGACGGGGAGAAAATGAGGCGGACCTGTTTTTTACACACAGACAAAGTGACTTGATCAGATCGCTGAGGAGGTAGTATGATGAGCATTTCACTGCTTTTGGGCCTGATCTGGTCCGGACTATGGATGGTATTTATATATGTGATCATGAAATGCTTTCCCTGGGAAATGCTTCATGACTATCCGGAGGATGTCCGTAAAGCATCTGCACTTCCGGAACCTTCCAGGAGACAGAAAAGAAACGCAAAGATATTCAGCGGGATCGGATCGATCATTATCTTCGGGGCACTGATTGCGTTTGGGCTCTTCCGTTTCCGTACGGAGAGGACAGGGTTTGCAGCGCTGTTCAGGTTCCTGTTTATCATTGCGATGAGCTGGAATGTGATCGACCTTCTGGTCATGGACTGGCTTCTGGTATGCACAGTGCGCCCGGCATGGCTGATTATTCCCGGTACGGAAAACTGCAGCAGCTACAGTGATTATGGTCATCATTTCAAAGGATTCCTGATAGGCTGCATTTATACGTTTTTAATGGCACTGATCTTTGCGGGGATTGATTATGCAATACTGCGATTTCTGATATGGAGGTGAATAAACAAGGAGAGACAGTAAACACAAAAAACTTGGAAGAAGGTATAAATATGGAACACAGTTGGATTTTGATTCTGGCAATGATCGGGCACATCCTTTGCGTGTACGCCGACAGGCTGCTGCTCTGCACGCCCGGCGGTCAATTCAGTTTTTCTGATATGAAGGATAACGCAAGGATGGCTGATCGGCTGCTATGCGGGAATTCTCCTGTTCTCGGCCGCGCATTTCATACCGGTGGTGACAGGAATGACGTCGCTTCCCGCATTGACCTGCTCTATGGAGCCTCCCTCGGGGTGCGCGGTGTCTCTTCATTTCCTTCGATATGAAGATCTGAATATCGAGCATATCTATCTGGATGGGGTGCCGGTTGCAAGACTGAACACTGTTATGCGGAAGATGATGGACTATGCATATGCGTTGGCGGATGAAAGACGAATCCCGGTGATTCTGGATACGGATGACAGAGATAAAGCAGCCCGTTATGAGCATCTGGGAATGAAACTGGATCGTGTTCGCAGCTGCGGAGAGAGGTTCCATATGTATGACCTCATTCGATTCGATGATGCACTGCTGGGGAGCAATGGAGTTTGTGCCGGAGGCGAAAGCTGTCCGGCAGCATAACCAGCCCTCCTGTGCCGGTTATGCTGCCGGACAGGGGGTGCAACATGATAACTGTTCCTTACATCAACGTTGTTGCGACCGGTCAGAACATCGACAGGATGCGGATCGCTGCCGGTTTTCCGTAAAGGACCTGCAGGATTTATCGTCCTGCTCTTTATTGCATTTATCGGCTGATTATAAGGACGAAACATGCTTAATCGAGATTGAAAAACAGCCGATAAAGGAGTATAATGGTTCCGAAAAAACAGACAGGTGGTGGCAGGATGAGTTTTATCTCAGTGAAAGAAGCAAGTGAAAAATGGGGGGTTACAGAGCGGGTCGTACGGCAGTACTGTGCTGATGGACGTGTTCCCGGTGCCTTTATTACGGGAAAAACCTGGAATATTCCGGATAACGCCCAGAAGCCGGCAAGAAAACCGAGACAGCGGTCAGTTCCCGAGGATCTTCTCGGGAGACTTGTTCTTGAAAAGGAAAACGGAATATCCGGAGGTATCTACCATAAGGTTCAGATCGAACTTACATATAATTCCAATCACATCGAAGGCAGCCGGCTGTCACATGAACAGACCCGGTACATTTTTGAAACAAACACGATCGATGCTCCGGATGGCGCTGTGAATGTAGATGATATACTGGAGACCGTGAATCATTTCCGCTGTATAGACCTGATGATCGATCAGGCAAAACGCCCTCTCACGGAAACGATGATTAAACAGCTTCATCTTCTCTTAAAAAGCGGTACGGCAGACAGCAGGAAAAGCTGGTTTGCAGTAGGCGGCTATAAGAAGCTGGCAAATGAAGTCGGCGGCAGAGAAACTGCAGCACCGAAAGATGTCCCGAAGAAAATGAAACAACTGATTTCAGACTACGAAAAGCTGGATGAAGCCGCTTTCGATGACCTGCTGGAATTTCATTATCGGTTCGAGTCGATTCATCCCTTCCAGGATGGAAATGGCCGCGTAGGGAGGCTGGTTCTCTTTAAAGAGTGTCTTCGGAACGGAATCGTACCTTTCATCATCGAGGATGATATGAAGATGTACTACTATCGCGGCCTGCAGGAATGGAGAAACGAGAAAGGATATCTTCGGGATACCTGTCTGGCGGCGCAGGATCGCTTTAAGGCATATCTTGATTACTTCGGAGTGAAGTACTGACATCGCGCATACCCCTTCCGCCCTTCGGAATCCAGCTCATGCGTCCTGTCGGACTATGCATCCAAGCCACCAGACATCCTTAGGCTGGCAAATGCACCTGCCCGCTAAGCAGGGGCCGTTTCTTCAGAATCGACCCGCGGCTGTGCAAGATAGGTAACTATAAATGAGGATACGGGATCGTATTTTCCTGAGGGATAACAGCATAATCACGTTCGCCCAGGACAAGAGCCTGGTCAGCGAAGAACCGGCTTCACAGGGAAAAGGTAAGAACACCTCATTCTACCAGAGCCTGGATCTTTACATCCGGCTTGATCCTTTACAGCATCAGTTCCTTCCGGAAAATCTGAACCTTCAAATTGAAAAAATCCTTAGAGAGTAAATTTCCCCTGCTGTACATGTTCAGCAGGGGAAAAGCATGGAGTTCCCCGTTAAAGGGGAGAATTAAAGAACTTCATCCAGGAAACGGCGAATCTCCGACTCATTCGCCCGGTTGATCTGTCTGCCCTTTGCCCACTTCACGTCGCCACTTACATCCTTATGAAGGGCAGTGTCGCTTCTGCCGACGCCGCTTCCGCCGGAAGTGCAGAAGGGAATGATTTTTTTGCCCGAGAAATCATAGCTTTCCAGGAAAGTATCGATGATCCGGGGAGCCACTCCCCACCAGATCGGGAAGCCCACAATCACGGTATCATAGGAAGGCATATCCGCAACTTTGCCATTGATCTCGGGCCTTGCGGAGGGATCATTCATCTCGATGCTGCTGCGGCTTTTCTTGTTCATCCAGTCGAGATCTGCCGATGTATAGATTTCCTTCGGAACGATTTCATAAAAGTCCGCTCCCGCGATTTTTGCAATCTCTTCACCGACACGTTTTGTCACTCCGCTGGCGGAGAAAACCGCTACTAATATTTTGTTTGCCATAATCTTTCTCCTTTTCAGATAGGGGACAAGTCCCTGACAATCTCGCCGGAGACTTGTATAAACTCAGTTCATTTTTCCGCAGTTGCCAACCTTGGCTCCAACTACAATGACCGGGCAGGGATATAGTGCGAGAGTTGTTCCGATATTATTCTCGTTTTTTATCTTTTCATCATCCTGCATGATATTGACACTGTGTCAGTATGGAAATTATACACATCCGCTGACACGGTGTCAATATGCTTTCGAAGAAATTTTGTTTTCTTATGTTTTCGAAGAAATTTTGTTTTCTTTATCACCACAATATGTAAGAGGCGGAACAGCCCGCTTCTCCCGGATCACCAGACTCTGTATCACCCGCAGGCGAAGCTGTATCAGCAGTATCGGCACTCTGAGCCGCAGGAGTCTCAGTCGGAGTGCTTTCTCCGTCTGAGGCATAGGCATGCAGGCAAGCATATATACCAAAAACGGACTTTGAAATTGATATAATCAAATCAGTTACATTCTGATTAAAGAGGAATACTCACCTGACAAAAATACTTTCGTGCATTTTTATAACATCCATCTAAGCCGATGACAAAGAGGACATCATCCAAGAGCAGTGCCGGCCAAGTTAATTCTCAATGGAAAGGTAGTAGTGCTGTAATGTCCATGTTTGGTCTGGCAAATAGTTACCAGACATATTATACTGTATCAAATCTTTTAAAACAGAAAGGAGATATCATGACTTTTCAGGAAATGCTGGAAAAAAGAGAAAGCTGCAGGGCATATTCAGACCGTCCGGTGTCAAGGGAGGACCTGATGAAACTGGTGGAAGCGGGCCGTCTGTCTCCCAGCGGATGCAATGCACAGCCGTGGAAATTCATTGTCGTCGATGATCCGGCAGCAAAAGAAAAACTGTGTGACGCCCTTGTAGTGGAGAATGGGGCGACAGGCGTTCCGTTCCGCGAACAGGTCCCCGCTTACATCATTCTCGTAGAGCAGCCGGCAAAAGTAGTTCCCTTCGTGAAAGCCCACTATGGAGAAACACAGAGATTTGCCCAGGGCGATATCGGGATGGCCGCCATGAATATGTGCTATCAGGCGCTGGAGCTGGGACTCTCCACCTGTATCCTCGGACTGAATGATCAGAAGAAAATGGAACAGTATTTCGGTATCCCTGAAGGCAGTGAAGTCCGAATAGTCCTTGCGGTCGGATATGCCGCAAAGGATGAACCCCCGCGGAGGAAGATCCGCAAATCCATTGAGGAAGTATGCAGCTTCAACCAGTGGTAACATCAGACGATATAAGCGTTATAGAAGGACTTAAAGTGCGTCTTTACGTCAGCGATCAATAACAGCTCTTGTCCTGCAAGAGCTGTTATTGATCTTCCCTGCATGGAAAGAGGTCTTCAAATGCGATTATTTGTTGCCATCCAACTATCCGATGAATTAAAGAAAAATATTACCTGCACGCTTCACGACCTGAAACAGAAAGGCGTGAAGGGAAACTACGTGCCGACACAAAACCTGCACCTTACGCTGGCTTTTATCGGGGAAATCGACGATCCCGGCGCCGTAAAAGCGGCGCTGAAAAACGTGTCCTTTAAGCCGTTCAAGCTGGCCCTGTCCGATATGGGGACATTCGGGGACCTGCTCTGGGTAGGCATGAAAGGAAACCAGGGACTGTCAGCAGCCGCAAAGTCCGTGCGGGATGCCCTGGATACAGCCGGCATACCATATGACCGCAAGGAGTTCAAACCACATATCACGGTGATCCGCAAAGCTTCTGGGAACTGGAAACAGGTCACGGCTCCCAAAGGCCAGATGATGGTGAAAAAAATATCCCTGATGAAAACGACATTCAGGGACGGAAAGCCGGTTTACTCGGAAGTGGCGTCATTCTGAACACCCGGGAACACCCGGGGACGGTCCTTTTGTGTCTGTCCCCGAGTGTCTTTGGGAGTGGCGGGACATGCAAAACAGGTGTAAAATACAATAGAGTATGATGAAAACAGCGAGGAAAAGCCGAGGGAGCGTCGTGCTCGCACGAACGCTCATGAGGCCTTGACGCAGACCGCTTGCGGTCTGTTGCGTCCGTAAACATGAGGAAAAAGCCGTTTTGCGCGCGCTTTTGGCGCAAAACGAGCGGAATCCGAATGGTTGGAGCGATGCGGGAGCGCCCGTGGCGCGGAGCAGCGCGTAGTTTTCATCATACATCGATTGTGGCGCCACGTCATGGAACTAAAGTATGTGCGAAGAGGAATCTGCAGATCTGCGGACGAATCTTTGTGGACGAATCGTTTGTGGAAAGACATAAAGACGGAAGGATCTCCGGGAAAGGGATTGTTAGAAAAATGAGAATTCTCGTAACGGGCGGTGCCGGTTATATCGGCAGCCATACATGTGTGGAACTGTTAAACGAAGGGCATGAGGTGGTCATTCTTGACAATCTGTATAATTCCAGCAGAAAGGCTGTGGACCGGATTGAGGAGATCACAGGGAAGAAAGTGACCTTCTACGAGGCGGATATCCGTGATCGGGCAGGTATTAAGGCAGTGTTTGATCAGGAGCAGATTGATGCAGTCATTCATTTTGCAGGCCTGAAGGCGGTAGGAGAGTCTGTCGCGAAGCCAATCGAGTACTATGAGAACAACATCGGCGGAACGCTGACACTTTGTGATGAGATGAGGAATCACGGCGTTAAAAATATTATCTTCAGTTCTTCTGCTACCGTTTACGGAGATCCGGCGGAGATTCCGATCACGGAGAGCTGCCCGAAGGGTGTCTGCACGAATCCTTATGGATGGACGAAGTCCATGCTCGAGCAGATTCTGACGGACATTCACACTTCTGACAATGAGTGGAATGTTGTGCTGCTTCGCTACTTCAATCCGATCGGCGCACATAAGAGCGGTATGATCGGTGAGGATCCGAAGGGGATTCCGAACAATCTGCTGCCGTATGTTGCGCAGGTTGCAATCGGCAAGCTGCCGCAGATCGGCGTTTTCGGAAATGACTATGACACGCCGGACGGCACCGGTGTACGCGATTATATTCATGTTGTGGATCTGGCCCGCGGCCATGTGAAAGCACTTGCAAAACTGACGGCAGGAAGCGGTGTTAATGTCTATAATCTCGGAACCGGAAACGGATACAGTGTTCTGGATGTGATCCATGCATTTGAGAAAGCCTGCGGCCATGAACTGAAATACGAGATCAAGCCGCGCCGCCCCGGTGATATCGCAACCTGCTACGCGAAGTGTGACAAGGCAAAAAGAGAACTCGGTTGGGAGGCGGAATACGGCATCGAAGAGATGTGCGCGGATTCCTGGCGCTGGCAGAGTCAGAATCCGAACGGATATGCAGATTGATACAGTATACGAAAAAAACACCCGGGGACGGTCCTTTTGTGACTGTCCCCGGGTGTCGCTTGTTCCCCCTGTGTCGCTTTGTCTGTCCTCCCGTGTGTCTCATGAATGAAGCGACAGGTCGCTTTACCAGATATTCACCCTGTCTTCCGGAGCCAGGTACATGCTGTCGCCTTCCTCGATGCTGCTGTTTTATAATGCTCCGGAGATGCCGGGGAAAAGTCGAAAAGTCCGTGTACAATGGCGCAGGCCCAGATATTGCGGGTCTTCCAGTACAGCAAAAAGAGCGTCATTCCAAAGACAGCACAGCTTGTTATGAATGCATAATCATCTTACCGTACACATGCATGGATCCCGACTGGCTCTATCCCGATTACAAGACCATGTTCGAGGAAGAGGCAAAGCGTCCCGATTATGGAAATGCATTCAGGATAAAAAGAGAGGTACCCGCGGATACCTCTCTTTTTGATGGAATCTTTCGTCAATTTAGAAATGGATGCAGTCCTGTTTGTCAATGAACTCCATAACAACCCTGATGTGACAGTTCAGCTGCTATTTTATAGAACCAGAAGTGATATAGACCTCGTCTGCAGGTCTGCATATTAAGCCAGTACTTTCATTCCGCCATACTTGCGGATCTTCAGTATGCTGCAGGAACCCTCTCCGAAGATCAGATTCATATAGTTTTTATATCCTTCTACATGTTCATTCTTTACAAAAGCCTGGATGGTACCGGCAAATCCGCCGCCGTGAACCCGGCATACTTCGTCTTCATCAAGGATGGACTCGCTGGCAGCCAGTGCAACAGACACATTCTGATGCTTTACATCATGATTAGAATAAACATTCTGAAGGAACTTAAAAGAAGAGTTACCGGATGCCCTGACTGTTTTTAAGAAAGTGGGGAAATCATTCTTTTTGAGAGAATTCACTTCAATATCTACCCGCTCGTTTTCTTCTACAAAATGTATCGCCCGAAGGGCTGCCCGGTCACCGGCTGCCTCCCGAACTCCGGGAAGACCGGCCAGAAGCTCGGCTTTGGAAACCTGGCCCATAAATTCTTTGCCGAAACAGGCAGCGGCCTGCTTCATCTCTGTCGGGATGGCTGCATAGTCTTCTGTAAGATCTGCGTGAGACCCTTTGGTATCTACGATACAGAGACTGTAGCCCTGGCCGGACAGGTCATATTCCACCTTTTCCACTGCGGGAGAGTCGGGATCTGCGAAGTCAATGTGAACCAGATTTCCGACGGAACTTGTCATCTGGTCCAGGAGTCCGCATGGTTTGCCGAAGTAAATATTCTCTGCATACTGTCCGATGATGGCGATATCCACAGGAGAGATCTGCATGTTGTTGTAAAGACCATTTACAATAGTTCCGATAATGGTCTCAAAGGCAGCGGAGGAGGAGAGACCTGCCCCAATCAGAACATCGCTGGTGATGTAGGTCTGAAAGCCGCCAATCCTGCGGCCGGAATTTTTGATACCTGCAAGGACTCCCTTCACCAGAGAGAGGGTCGTTCCTTCTTCATTCTTATCTGCGTCAAGGTTATCTAAAGAGATCGTGATCATAGGTGAGTCACCGGAAACGACCTGTACGGTATCATCCATTGTCTCTTTTACAATGGCGATCGCATCCAGGTTGATGGCAGCTGCCAGAACCTGGCCATGCTGGTGATCGGTATGGTTGCCGCCGATCTCGCTGCGGCCGGGTGCGCTGAAGATGCAGGCCTCACACTCTCCATAAATAGTTTCGAATCTGCTGATAGCTTCAATGTAGCGGTTCCTCTGGTAGTCAAGCAATTCTTCATCTATATAAATGTCACGAAGCAGGTCATCGTGAAGCTTGCTCTGGAATTCTTCCTTTAAAAGGCTTGTGCTTTTCATGGATTACCCTCCTGTCATTTTTTTTGAGTATAATATAAAACGAATTTAGTAAAAAGTAAAGCGAATGTTACTAAAATTAAATAAATTTACTAAAATAATTATAACCAGATTGAATCGTGAGCTTATGGCAGGTATAATTTACTTGAGAAGCTTCGGCATTCTTGGCGCCGGATTCAGCACGATGTAATCCGCGTGCAAAAATTTACCAGGAGATCACATATGGCAACATTAAAAGATATAGCGGTCCAGTCAGGCGTTTCTGTGAGTGCAGTATCCCGAATACTCAATCACGATGCCACACTTGGGGTTCCTCCGGAGACTCGACAGAGAGTTTTTGATACCGCCAAAAAACTGGGATACCATAAGGTCCGAAGAAAAACAAATAAGAAAAAAACAGACAGGCATGCATTTACCATGGGAATCATTCAGTGGTTCTCCGCGCAGGAGGAACTGCAGGATCATTATTATCTTCAGATCCGGCAGGGAATCGAGGACTTCTGTGTGAGGCATTCCATTGAAATCCGCCGGGCTTTCCAGACCGATACGGATCATCTCAGGGATCTTGAAAAGGTAGACGGCCTGGTCTGCATCGGTAAGTTCAGCGACAAAGAGGCGGCTGCCTTAAGCAGACTGTGCAGTAATGTGATATTTATCGATATGCATGGCAATGCCCCTGACCTGTCTGCCATAACTCTGGATTTTGAGGGAGCAGTGAGAACGGCTCTTCACTATCTTGAAAGTCTGGGGCATGAGCAGATCGCCTACCTGGGCGGAAAAGAGTTCACAGCAGACGGCAGTCAGGTGACGGATGAAAGAAGAGAGGCCTACATCAGGGAGAGAAAAGAAAAAGGTCTGTTCCGGGAAGAGTATCTTTTAGAAGGAATATACAGCTCTGCCTCAGGGTATGAGCTTATGAAGAAACTGCTTTCGCATACCCGGGGGCTTAAGAAACCGGGAGACCCGGAGGAGAACGGGAGAGAAGAGAAAGATGAGAATGCCGTATTGCCCACAGCTGTCTTTTGTGCCAGTGATAATATAGCATTCGGGGCTTTGAAGGCTGTTCACGATTATGGCCTTAAGGTACCGGAAGATATTTCTCTGATCGGCTTTGACGATGTGGAGATGTGTGCTTACAGTTCTCCGCCTCTGACCACATTGAGAGCTCCTGCTTACGCCATGGGCCAGCAGGGGGCAAATCTTGTATTTACAGCGTCCAATTTAAGCAGTAAGACACCTATGAAGATCCGGATGTCCTGCCGGCTGGTTAAGAGGGAGTCAGCCGGGGTACGGAAAAGACATTGATGGTTTTGGTGTGCTTCCCGGTCATTGATGTGTAGAATCTGAAACAGGAGTGCCGGGAAGAGGAGCGGATCAAAGATCAAGAAAGGGACAGGGTAATTACGAATCCCTGTGCATGCAGGGAAGGCATGTCTTTTATTCCTTCCTGTGTAAATGTGACTTGTTTACAGGCCGTTTCGGAGTACCCAGACTGACCGGCATGCTGGTGGAAGAGAAGGCGGAATAGAAGGGGATTCTGTAATCTGCTTTCAGCCTTGATTTCTGCGAGAAAAAGAGGACATTTTTCAGAAAAGCTG
>Ga0256407_10011480_pt1 | contig 12237 bp, 9 predicted proteins | sample RumenRJG_04DNA_FD_193489 | JGI IMG/M metagenome (GOLD analysis project Ga0256407, IMG submission 193489) | Bovine rumen microbial communities from Lethbridge, Alberta, Canada - RJG_04 | ecosystem: Host-associated > Mammals > Digestive system > Stomach > Rumen | place: Canada: Alberta | collected... | reverse complement strand
AAAATAATTGGTAGCGGTCTGGTGTTCAGGCCCGTTCGGATTACCGGAAACGGTATTGAAGCAAAGTTGTGATCAATACACGGTTACAACAGAACCAAAATGTTTTCCATATCCAAATTTCCGCCGCCTCGGAAGAATCTGCCAAAGAAGACCTTTATCACAGTAACGGAACGGAGGAAAAACGTTTCATGTATTTTAAACAATAATCTGCTATTATCATTAATATCCTGATTTAAGATTGCAAATAAGCGGTTTTCTTTTGAGGAGATCTTTGCCATGAAAAAAATGCACACTCTTTGCGCTTCTCTTTTGTGCGCCTGTCTGGGAACAACATCCTGCGCCGGCGATTATGACAGAATCCTTGCAGGAAAATGGATCGGCACAGCTCAGAACCGGGAGGGAAAACATGTTATTCTGGAATTCACCGGAAATCACACGGTAACAATCTCCAATTATCTTGAAAACCCGGTAACCGTTCAATATGCAATTCCAGACAATCCGTATATGAGATCTCCGGAAAAAGGAGGATTCAGCATAGAATACCGGCATGACTACGAGACATTGTCATCCGGCGTTAAAATCAATACCTATTTCAGTCAGGAACTGTACTATCACGAGGAAAACGGAGTCCCGATCCTGTCGGAAACAGGATTTGAACATGACGGATGCGGATTTATGATCGTTTCGGAATTTCTGCCTGAAGACAGGTTTACCGAAGGTTTTGAATCGGCTCTCTACAAAAAGCACCTGTGCAAAGATCTCGGAAAGGCTCGCGGCAGATAGTTCTCCCCGGGGGAAAATTTTTTCTTCCTGCAGTTAATCGAAGACCGCCGAACATGAGCTGTTATAAAAAACATGGAACTGAATCACATTGCAGTACCTGATTTGCACGCTCATGTCACGCGAAAACACTTTTTAAAATCAGGAAAACCATTTTCAGTTTTCCTGATCAGCCGAAAAAAAATCCGGCGGTTATTTATCCGCATTTTGAAGAAGACTTTTGACTGCGGATTCACTCAAAATCATTCCGTCCTTATCAGAGATCCAGAACCATCCCGTCTCGGTTTTATTGTTGCGGTACAGTTCGCGGAACTCCTGATGTGCACCCGGAACAATTCTGCTGTCTCTGCTGTAGTCATCTATGTCAGGAATGTCAACCGAAACATTTTCAAAACCGCCTTTCTGATATAAAGCCCTGATTCCTTCGTAATAGGCTTTTGAATTTGCGGTAATGAAGGAAGGACCGCGGGTATCGGTATAATATTTGAATCCCTTGAGTCCCGAAGGCATCGGTTTCATTTTGTAGATGGTTCCCTTAACCTCGCCTTTTTCACCTTCAGCCGGACGATACACAATATATACAAGAGCAAATGAATTGCGGAGACTTTCATCCTTTGCCCTGAGATCCTCATTCACTTTTTTGCAGCTCTTTTCATTAATGTCGAACACAGACCAGTCGCTGCCCTCATATCCGAGGAGAATGTCTCCTGTCTTCATTCCGCCGCGGCCTGCCGGTTTCTCCAGGTTTACACAGTAAAGATAGCTTAAACATGCAGGAGCTGCGGTATTTCTGCTGTCTCTCAGCCATAATTCCAGAGGAACAGGACGGATCGGCATATCGGAGGTATTGGTCTCTCCTACAGTTGCACCGCTTCCGTTCAGATAACGGGTATAACTGCCGAAAGCACTGGCTCTGCCGACAGTTGTTCCCTTTGAATCCTTATAGATTGTTTCTCCGCTTGAAACCGTTGCAGTGCCGATGACTTTTCCCGCCGCATCGCGAAAACGCCATGTGCCGTTTGAAAATTCAGCCGAGCCTACACTGCGGTTGCTGCGGTCACGATAGGTTATGCCGGTTACATTTTTTTCAATGCGGCCCGCGGTTGAACCGTTTACGCTGCAGACGATGTCCGAGCTGCCCGGGGTACATTCATATTTTAAATTTCCGTCATTGATTTTCATGGTCCAGGCATGAGCTGATCGGAAGCAAGCAGAAGCACAGAGGCGCTGAGAATTAATTTTTTCTTTTTGGCACAATCTCCTCCAGTACAAAACAAAAGCCGTTTCCGGCCTTTATTAAAATAAAATCATTATATTTTTCAATCAGTATAATGTCCGTTTATCATCAGAATTATACCGTTCAAAAACCCTGAGACAGTCTCTGCGTGAAATCTGGCGCCGCACCAGTATTCTGCGATCTTCTCCGTTGATGTAGCGGTAGAACCGATCGTCACGGAATCCGATTTTTTCAGTATCACTGACGTCGCATCCGTAATACACCTCGGAAATATTCGACCACAGAACGGCGCCGAGACACATCGGGCACGGCTCTGCAGTGGTATACAGCACACAGCCGTACAGATTGAAGGTATGAAGATTTCTGGCGGCATCGCGGATGGCCTGCATTTCACCGTGGCAGGTGGCATCCTGAAGTCTGATGACCTGGTTGTGTCCTCGTCCTACTATTTTTCCGTCCTTTACCACAACACAGCCGAAGGGACCGCCCTCATGCCCGGCAATGCCCAGCTCGGCCTCCTTTATCGCCTCATTCATAAAAAAGGTGTGAAGTTCATTTTCACCGCAGTCTTCTATTTGGTCCAAAGAATTTCCTCTCCCGAATTTAAACAAACCCGTACTACTTGATCAGCATGATGGTCTGATCCCCGATGGTTTTTGTTGAACTTGACTCGATATAACTGTTAAGTTCAGCAGTAATCTGATCATGATTGGTATTGCGCAGATTAACTTTGGATGCGAAATCGGTAACCCATTCGGTCCAGAGGTTCTTGTCACGCATATTGGACAGATTGCTGAAAAATTCCCTTGTCAGTTCACGGTTCATGGCAACCAGCATGATGAGCGAATCACAGATCCGGAAGTCAACGCGGTGTCTGAGTTCATTTTCCTGAATATAGACATCATCGGTAACAACTCCGTCACGATAGATGTAATCTCCGTATTTGTTATAGCCGAGAGGTATCAGATCGTAATCTCCGGTACAGATTGCCACACCGAATTTACCCACCGATGCCGTCAGCACAAACCAGCCGAAATCATATCGTTTGAGCAGCACCACAGACAATGTTGTGGCAAACTGCGAAACGCTGACACTGGCGAAGTTTGACTGAATCACAAGTTCCTGATACGCCTGCTTGAAGCCGTCGAATACAAGTTTTTCAAAATGAGTGCGCGCCATGCGCCTGGTATTTTCCGGACGCTCAGGATTGGCAAGCTTATGAACCAGATCGTCAAGTTTGCCGTTCATCTTCTGAAGGTAATTGGTAAATGTCTGGATGATTGAATAAACCGCGACCCTGGAACCCTCGCGGGAGAATTCCCCCTTTTCACTGCCGTCGGCAAGAGCCATGATCACCCAGCCGCCGGTGTTGCCGATACCGCAGTCCGCATTGCGCGGCAGCCCGTTGTTGGCGTGCATTTTACCGCGGTTGGACACGGCATAGACATGTTTTGCCGAGGTGAGTGAATCATTGACATACACCTGCTTGTGCAGCTGATAGTTATCAATCTTGTAGAATCGTATATCCTTCGGAGTCGGAATATCCTGCCAAGTAATCTTGATGGCAGGCAGAATGTTGATCAGCACAGATTTTGAAAGCAGAAGCAGGCGGGAATTTCCTATGCCCTTGGCACGGTAGCGCAGCTTCAGCACATAACTGCCGCAGATATTCGGAACACCCTGCATTGTCATGGTGCCGCTGTTGAAATTAAGTCCCAGTTCATCACAGCCCAGCACGCTTTCAACCTCAATATCCTTGAAGTGATCACGGAGATTGATACGGTAGTTCTGCTCCTGGGTCGCAGTCGGCAGTTTAGGATACGAGTTCTGTTCATCCGAAGCGCTGTTTTCCTGCTCGACATTGGAAACACTTATCACCAGACGTGCATTCTTCTGTATTCTTAAATTGCTGTATTTTGTCAGCGTAAAAATAATCAGCAGAGAAACGTCGCCGACCTGGGTCGGAAATCCGCGGATTATGCGCGACTCGTCAAGATAATACAGACCGTAGGAATCCAGTCCGACAAATTTCACCCTGCAGTCAGGCGGAAAATATTCTGCAACACTGAAGTTGTATTCCTTGTTGACAACGCCGGACGGAAGTATCATCTCATCATTGTCAAACAGGAACTGGTATTTCAGATAAAAGGCGCGATCACTGCTCCTGATCTGATTTATGATTTCCTGACGCTTTTCATCGGCAGGATCTATCGGCTTCGGTTTATTATTCTTTTCATCACTTCCCGGTATATTGTATAAATTGGACGAATTGGTTAACTTCTGTTTGGTCAGTGACGGAGGAGCGTCCTCTTCCAGATCAAGCACCACATAAAGAAATTCATTCGGATTGTCATTCAGTCTCAGGCGCATGCCGTTTACCAGTTTGGCGGATTCTCCGCGCAGAATCGCCCTGTCGCCTGCCGGAGTCATTTCGTACAGACCGTCGATGACATAGTTGTTTAGGTACCAGTTCTTGTTTTCATAGGTAATGTTCGCCACGGTCTTGTGGTCCGCCGCCGTGGTGAATTCCACCGGAGTATTCTGGTGTTTCAGCAGCCACATCGAAAGCTCACGGTTATGGAAACCGACAAACTTGGTATTGGTAAGACTGTAACGTTCATACGCATCGCCGCTTACACTGCGGTAGAAATGGAAAATCGGCAGCACATGAGGCAGCGTGTAGTGACAGAACGGACACTCAAGCACACCGCGTCCATATACAAACCAGCGGTGATCGCATTTGCGGTTCTCGCACGGAACCAGAAGTTCATGAGTCTTAATCAGCGCGGTGGCCCACTCCTCGGCTCTCGGTCTCAGTTTCGGATTGTGCAGGCCGTCGATAAACGCCTTTTCAAATAAAATCTTCAGATAAGGTCCGCACAGCGTGTACGGAGTCTTTTCAGGATCTCCGGTAACAGTCTCGGAAGGATGCAGATCCTTCGGATTCACACGGTTGGTGGCGTCTGTCGGATGCTCGATAAAGAGAGCCTTTTCACCCATTACCAGCTCTTCATCCACATCCGGATCAAGATCGTAAACCTTGCCGCCGCGAAGAGGATGACGGTTGAGCAGATACATGTATATCAGGGTTGCCAGCGCGTGACAGTCGGTTTCCATGCTCGGCAGAACGCGGTTCGGATCATCAAGATCGAGATGCTGCGTCTTCATTACCTCGGGAGCAATGAAATCGGTTGTACCCATAACCTCAGGATTGAACTTGCCGGTAACCACCAGGCCGTCAAGGTCAATGATGGAAATCTGTCCGGTCGGAGGATCGATAAGCACGTTCTTGTAGGAAAGGTCTGAATGCGCAAGTCCTGCGGCATTAAGTCTTTTAACCGCCTGGGCAAGACGGAGACATGCAATTATATAGCCTTTCCAGTTACCGCGCTCTCTCGGATCGAGATAGTTGCGGTTGCGGATGGATGCAAACCATTTGCCCTCCTTCTCCTTGCCTTTGATTCCGCCGATATCATTATGGTCGGAACCGTACTTGAAGAAGAAGCAGTTGCGGTAGGTAGGAAGCACAAGCCCGATTTTGCCCTCGTACATCACCACCTTGGTAGGCCAGCAGTAAAGCGGAGCCCAGTATTCGCCGCCCTTGTTGTTGAAAATACTGTTGCGGTACAGACCGACTATGGTGTCAAGACGGTCAATCAGCTTTTCCTTGTCAAGTTTCTCGCTGCGGTAGAACGCAATAACATAGGACTTGTCGGGACTGAAGTAGACATCCTTCATTTCCCCCTTGCCGATAATTTTGGAGTTTTCAAATTCTACAATTGTGCCGTCCAAGGCTCTTAACTGAATTATCATAACTACGCCACCTAAAATACCACAACTATAGTCCGATCATCATGATTTCCTATTGACCAGAAATCCAGATATTCCAGCATCTGCTGCTCAATTTCATCATTGCAGCCGAAAAGCCCCACCTCGTTCCGCAGGTTTTCATAGAATTTAACCCAGCAGCGCGAGTCATTGAGATTTTTGTCCGATTCGAATTTAGGATCGGAAATACCGTCGGTCATCAGAATCAGCGCATCAAAATCCTTGACCAGTTTGAACACGATGCGCGATCGTATATCCTCGATTGCTGTAATGCCTTCCGTGGTTATAAATCTAGTCTGTCCGAAATATTTTCCCTCGTCCGGGTTGCACAGAATGGCCGCTGTGCGGTGTTCCATGTCAACCATGCCGATGGCGCCGTCCCCGACATTGTAGGAGAACACCAGCCAGCCGTGCTGTGTTTTCTTGAAAACCGAAAGAAGACAGGTGGTTGAAAAACTTCCGATATCGGCCTTTTCAATATTTTGAGCTGTCTTTTTGAACTGATTCAGGGTTTTTACCAGTACCGATTTGATTATCTGTGCGATTCTCTGCTTAAGGGTTGTTTCAAGCTCCTCGGCGTCACCGTCAATATAGAAGGTCTTAAGACTGTTGTCTACAATTCTGTTGAGTTCATCATCCCGGAATGCATCCCGGAATATTTCGGAAATAAAACCGGCAAGAATTCTGGAACCTTCCCTGGAATAACGCGATGAGCCCGCGCCGTCGCAAACAGCCACGGCATACCACTGGTTTTCAGCATTGTACTCGATGGCGAAATCATCATCGCGGAATTTCCCGTCATAGGCGTGGGATCTGCCGCGCTTGCTGGCGGCTACAACATTTTTGAGACCGGATTTCTTATACTCGTCGGCAATCAGAACACTGCTGTCGTCATTGCTTTTCGGAAACAGGGAATCAGCCGGAGGATCAACCTCCTTCCACAGTGTTATCACATTGAGAGTCAGAAGCTTGGAAAACGGATTTCCCTTCAGATTGAACTGAATGCCCACCTGAAAGCTGCCGAGATGCTGAGGAACACCCTCAATGGTGAAATCGCTGCGGTTGAAGCGCAGACCGATGGATTCAAGTCCGAAAATCTTGAAGCTTCCGAAAGCGGAAACAGGAACGATTTTCTTTAAATCATAGTAATAGGAAATGTTTACAATCGCCTGATCGAATTCATTGATGGACAGAAGCTTGAACAGTTTTTCCTGCACATCGGACGCAGACTTGGTATCGGCAACAGGCTTGCCGCGCAGCAGATTGATTACACGCGGATCGTACTGCGAGTACGGCTTGGCCGCCGCTGCAACCTTTTCCTTCTCCTCCACAAGTTCAAGATTCTCTTCGCTTACAACATAGACATTGTTGTTTCTTTCCCTGGAATCCTGACCTGCCGACAGATCAAACTCATCAAAATCAGACGGATTTTGCATAGAACTCTCCAGTCAGCCGCACACTAGCCGATGGTGCGGTTAATATTAATACCAACATCCGCAATGCCGAAGAATGAATGTTTGCCGCAGTGCGGACATACATTAACCTGATTGTTCTTCACGCAGAGCACACCGCCGCAGCTGCAGATACCTATGGCACTGTCGTTGCCGCAGATAGGACAGGTCGGATGACCGTACAGCCTGTCGGTATTAACCTTAAGATTCTGGTAACCGTCCGCTGAAAGTTCAAAGTAATCGTCGTCAACCGGATAAGCGCCCTCGAGGGTATAGTCGTTGCTGTTCTTTCCGTTTTTCTGGTATTTGATCAGATAGTAGCGGCCGGTGGTCTGACATTTTGACAGTATAACGATAAAGTTGTCGTCAACCACCATTTCACCGGTGCCGTCGGCCTTCTTTACCACCGTTCCGCTGGTCCGGCGGTTAATATCGCCGTCAGAGGTTTGGGAGACACTCTTGCTTGAGGAGTTTATGGACTGGGAAATCCAGTCGAAGAACTGTTCAAAGGAACTCGGATCTGTATTTTCAAGAATATATACGTTATCCGTAAACTGTTTAAGAATTTTTGTATCAACATTGTTGCCGATGGACACTGCAACGCATAAAACCGATTCACTGTACTTTTCGCGCCACTTTCTGGCCGCCTCCTGAATATTGTCGGTAGGAGTGCCGTCGGTAAAAATGAAGACAATCGGACGCCAGTCGCCCTTTTCCTCATAGGTATTCTTTTTAACGCATTCATCGATATCCTTCATCAGAAATTCAAGGGCATTTCCAAGCGAGGTGCCGCCGCCGATAGGAAGATGCACGGAACTCAGACGGTAAAGTTCAGCCATTGACAGCAGTTTTTTCGTTTTGCCTGCAAAGGCGATAACGGACAGAACCGTGGTTTCAAGAGCATAGGGACTCTGTTTCAGGGTTCTGATGATGGTCGTTATTCCCTCCTCGACGCAGGCGATCGGTTTGCCCACCATCGATTCGGAACAATCGATTACTAAATATATAGGTAATCTTCTCATTAGTAATTACTCCTAATGCGTTTTTAGTTTTATCCTGTAAATTATTATTTTTATTTTTCTAATAACCGGGGGTCTGCATTTTCCTGCACCATACTGGAAATTTCCGGCTAACAATCTGTTATAACACGCAATTTTAAAATTTATGCTGTATTTCCGCAACAGATAAAACGGATTTAACCTGTTTCATGGTTTATTATGCGTTCCTACTTTTCCACCTTCATGGCGTAGGACATCAGAACCGTACTGTCGGCGGTATCAAGAGTAACAATATTCTCGCTGATATCCGCAAGCCACGGATCGCTAATCTTTGCCTCCTGGTTCGCCAGACACACCACCACCGAGGAAATGTTCTGCTTTCTGAGCAGCAGAAGCCCCTGGGTGTAATCATCTGTAGGTTCCCCGTCGGTCATTACAAAAACAATCGGTTTCCATGTCTGAATGCGTTCCTTTTCATTGTCCAGCGCATTCTGTGCGATTTCAGTCGCAGCCAGATTGAACGCGTCCCCCAGAGCAGTACAGCCGTAGCAGTTAAGCTGAGGCATGACAAATTCATCTATATCCGTAAGCGGTACCAGAAGTTCGGCCTTGTCACCGAAGGATATAAGCGAAAAATTGACCCTGTGAAAGGTCGAAAGATTTCGTTTGAATGCCGCTATGATAACCTGCAGACCGTTCTGCAGCGACATGATAGGTTCGCCGTACATCGAGCCCGAAGTATCAAGCAAAATATATATTGGTAATCCTTCCATGATTTCTCTTTTATGAAGCCTTTATATTCATGATCCAGCATAATGAAACACAAGATCTATATTCCCATGTGAATTTTATATCAAAATATTGATTAATTGCTTAAAAACGACAAAACGGCTCTCAAAATTGTGTATTAGATTACAAACTTGTTCCGGATGCCGCAGATAATTGAAATTCATCACTGATGAATAATCTTAACAGACAAATCCAATATTCCAACACAGAAACGTAAAGATCGTGTATCATTATCGCATATGATTCAAAAATGTTCGCAGAAGGATTGTGTCTATGGGTACCAGTGCCAATATCGAATTCAAACTCCACGACGGTTCAACCAGACTTTTTTTATCAAAACCAGGTTGTCCAGGTGAAACAGGGTTCCGTCTTTCGTCGGCGGATTTCTGGAAGCGCAGCAGCAGCGGCACCGTTGAAGCTCCGGATGAAAAAGCGGTTTTCGACTACATTGCAGAAAATCTGCACATATCAAAAATCAGTGAAAAAGATACCGGCTGCGACTATGACTATTATATAGATCTCACGGACTTTGCAAAATGCACCTTCAGCCCGCTCCCAAAGAGCGGAGAGCCGGTAAAGACATATCCGCTGACTGCGCTGTGCGCATGCAGCGACGGGAAATGCAACGATGATGTAGCCGGCATGATCAGAGAACTTTCAGACAGCAGCCGGGCATGCGGATGCGGACAGAAACACCGCCCTGACTCTGATATTCCTGCACGATCCTCCTGCACCTCCGGCAGCACAGGAAAAGACTACAGTTCAAATATTAAATGGGCGGTAAGATATTTTGAAATAGCTGAACTTGTCAGTTCCTGGTCTAAAGATCCGTCAACCAAGGTCGGAGCAATAATAGTCGGAGACAAGGGACAGATCATAGCCCAGGGATACAACGGTTTTCCACGCGGCGTTGAAGATCTCGAAGAACGCTACAATCACCGCGAAACCAAATACAAATTCGTTGTGCATGCAGAAATGAACGCAATACTCAACGCTCTGTACAACGGTTCATCTGTTGCAGGCGCATCAATCTACATCCACAACCTGCCGGTATGCCAGGAATGTGCCAAGGCAATCATCCAGTCAGGTATCTCCAAGGTGTTCATTGATACTGAAATTGAAGGAAAATGGCTTGATGCCTGGCAGTTCTCCAAGGTAATGTTAAGAGAGGCCGGGGTTCAGGTGTTCCTGCTGAGTGAAGACAAAACCAGACTGATTCATCTGGATTAAAAAAAAATAAACAGATTGGTTTATTTTTATTCAGCCGGTTGATTTGTTTTCTCATCTGATGATCTGTACGGGCTTTTCCCCGTGACAGAATACTGCAGTCCGTCCACCGCAGGCTTCTCCGGAAATCAGCACCGGAAACCGCCTGTTCAGGAAGCAGTCAATTCGCCTCGGAAAGTGAATATTCTTATTCCGCTCCTTTCGGTTTAGGATATGAATATGATTCCGCATCATCGAACATCATCTTCATTTCAGTAACATTGGAGGTATCCCAGCCGTCTATCGGCTGATTGAAAGACTCCGCTTTTGCAAACATCGCACTCATATCAGCAACATTGGATGTATTCCAGCTGCCCAGAGGCTGATTGAAGGATTTTGCCGCGGCAAACATCCCGCTCGTATTTTCAACACTGGAAACATCCCATTTGCCTATCGGCTGATTGAAAGATTCCGCTTTTGCAAACATCGCACTCATATCAGTCACATTGGATGTATTCCAGCTGCCAAGCGGCTGATTGAAGGATTTTGCGCCCCAGAACATTCCGCTCATATTGGTAACATTGGATGTATCCCAGCCGCCGATTGCCTGATTGAACGATTTTGCTTCTTCGAACATAACTTTCATATCAGTAACCCGGGAAACATCCCAGCAGCCTATTGCCTGATTGAAGGATTCCGCATGCATGAACATTCCTTTCATATCAGTGACATTTGAAGTATTCCAGCTGTCCAGCGGCTGATTGAAGGATTTGGCTCCCCTGAACATTCCGCTCATATCGGTGACATTGGATGTATCCCTGATATTCACATATTCAAGATTTTTAAAATCAAAAAATGCGCAGGCGAGGGAATGAACATTCGAGCCCAGTCTTATTTCAAATTCAATTCTTTTTACAGGAGAAACACTGTTCGCTCTCATGAAAGGGTTTGTTCTGTTTTGCTCTTCCACCCATTCATCGTAATATTCATCTTTCCTGCAGCTTCTGGTAAATTCATAATTAATTGTCAGCGATTCCAAATCATTGCCAATAATTCTCCGGATCAGTTCATCGGTAATATCATCCGGTGAATTCAATACCGGGTTTCTTTTTCGGTATATTTCATTTTCCGTTATTGAATCAGCATTGATTACAGGAACTCCGCAATATTGACAAAAATTTGAATCTTCAGCAATTTTTTTCCACATTTACGGCAAAACATCTTGTACACCCTTTGAATATTAAACCAAAATAATTTTAACATAATAAATTCAAAATTTACACTTTTCTTCAATAAATCGGATATTCATTTGCAAATGAACGGTGAAAGAGGTAAAAACCATGAAGTCAATAGGAGATACTCCCGACTGTTAACACTGATTTGCGCAGAAGAGCTGTCACGGAAAACGGATGTTCCGAAAATGTGCGATTTTATCCAGAAAGCGAACAGACGAATCTGGAAACAAGGGAATTGCCGGATCTGCTGTCGGCTCAGCCGGTCTTGAAACCGTTCTGCACATCCTGATTTTGGTACATGTGGATTCCGCTCCCCGGATCGTACCACACACTTGATACTGCAGCAGATCATGGAATTTCACCAGACAGAAAATACGAATGCAGGGCTCATAAAATAAAAATCCGCGGATCACGAGACCCGCGGATAATCACATTGCATAAACCAGAAAGCTACTTTTTGCCGCCCTTTCTGGACTTGGCATTCATGGTATTTTTACCGCTTTTGGTGTTTTTTGCCGCGGTGTTCTTTTTGTCCGCCTTGTCACCGGCTGCTTTTGTGCCGGCGTCATCCCTGTTAACGGTTTCCTTTTTATCAGCCGCACCTGCCGACTTTTCCTCCCCTGCGGATGAATCCGCATTTTCATCCTGCGGCAGAACCTTTGGATGAATCTTCTGGAAGTACTTGTCAAGAATGCGGTCAAAGGCTCCGTCCT
>Ga0256407_10011477_pt1 | contig 12238 bp, 10 predicted proteins | sample RumenRJG_04DNA_FD_193489 | JGI IMG/M metagenome (GOLD analysis project Ga0256407, IMG submission 193489) | Bovine rumen microbial communities from Lethbridge, Alberta, Canada - RJG_04 | ecosystem: Host-associated > Mammals > Digestive system > Stomach > Rumen | place: Canada: Alberta... | reverse complement strand
CAGGTTGTCGTCGACCCGCGAACTGGCCTTGGGCCGCCACCACCGCTCCACCACCCCATCGGCCGTGGTCTATGGCGGCATCGTCTACGACACCAGCACCATGAGCACCGGCCGTGGCAAGAAGAAACGCGCCGCCAAATACCTGCCAGGCACGAAGAAAGAAGCCGAAGACATCGCCCGGGGCTTCCTCTCCAACGGCATCCCTGCCACCCTCTACCTGGGCACCGACGCCACCGAGACCAGTTTCAAGCATTTCTCCGGCCATTCACCCTCGGTGGTCCATATCGCCACCCACGGATTCTACTGGACCGACAGTGAGGTGAAGCGAGGCCAACTGTCGGAGAAACTGGGGTTCCTCTCCATGTACGACGACATGGACGTCGCCGACCAGGCTCTCACCCGTTCGGGATTGCTCTTCGCCGGGGCCAACCAGACCCTTATCGGCGACGAGGTGGGCAACGACCACGATGATGGCGTGCTCACGGCGAAAGAGATATCAGTGCTCGACCTTCGCGGTATCGACCTCCTCGTGCTCTCTGCCTGCCAGACGGGTCTGGGCAGAATCACCGGCGATGGTGTGTTTGGCTTGCAGCGTGGTTTCAAGAAAGCCGGCGCCCACAGTCTGCTGATGACCCTGTGGAAGGTGGACGATGTGGCCACGCGCCTGCTGATGACCCGTTTCTATGGTTATCTGCTGCAGGGCATGGAGAAGCACGAGGCCCTTCGCCTGGCACAGCACGACATCCGCACGATGGAGGCTCCGGCCAGCGGCCACCGCCGCCGTGCCATCTCCTCGCGCCAGAAACGTGCGAAGAACGCTCCCCCCAAGAAGATTTACGAAGACCCTCATTATTGGGCCGCGTTCATCCTTCTCGATGGTCTGGAATGAGCCATTGGGGCATTTCCCGCACCATCGAGAGACCAGAAGAACGGTCAGCCTCCGGCCAAAGGAATAAAAAAAAGTAAATTTTTGTTGAAATCGGGCAAACCTACGTTAATACGGCGATTGTTATTGTTAAAAGAGGACAAATAATTATACGAAAATAGCCATTTCACATTTTTTGCATCTATTTTTGCAATGCTTTTAAGTGAATTGGGCCCATGGCATAACAAATTGGCATGAGTCTTGCTTGAATTATATTTAGGAAACGGTTTAAATAATTCTAAATACTTATGATCAAGAGTAACACTATTCTAGGTGTAGCGGTATGCGTTACCGCTCTTTCCATCTCATTGAATGGGTGGTCGGCCTCTCCAGCCGGACTCGTCGACCTTACCTACGCGGCCGAGAAAGCCGTTCCCGCAGTAGTACATATCAAAGTGAAGACCAACTCGCAGACCCGCATGGTGGAAGTGCAGGATCCCTGGGGTGACTTCTTCAGCGATCCCTTTGGTTTCTTCGGCAATCCTGGTGGCGGTGGCAGCCAGCGCCGTCAGGTGCAGACCCCACCCCGTGAGGCCAGCGGTTCGGGTGTCATCATCACCAACGATGGCTACATCGTGACCAACAACCACGTGGTGGATGGCGCCGATGAGATTACGGTGACCCTCAACGACAACCGCGAGTTCGCCGCCCGCATCATCGGTACCGACAAGACCACCGACCTTGCCCTTATCAAGGTCGACTCGAAGGACCTTCCCTTCCTCACCGTCGGCGACTCCGACAAGTTGAAGGTCGGCGAATGGGTGATTGCCGTAGGCAACCCCTTCAACCTCAACTCCACTGTCACCGCGGGCATCGTGAGTGCGAAGGCCCGATCGCTCTATGCCAATGGTGTGGAATCATTCATCCAGACCGATGCCGCCATCAACTCAGGCAACTCGGGTGGTGCCCTGGTGAACACCAACGGCGAGTTGGTGGGCATCAACGCGATGCTTTACTCACAGACCGGAAGTTATGCCGGTTATGGCTTTGCCATCCCCACCACCATCATGAACAAAGTGGTGAGCGACCTGCGTGAATACGGCACCGTGCAGCGCGCCCTTCTAGCCATTGTGGGACAGGATGCGCACAACTACATCGACGCCCAGAAAGCCAAGGGCACGGAGGTAGACCTCGGCACCAACGAGGGTGTGTATGTGAGCAAGGTGGAGGACAATGGAGCCGCCAAGGCCGCTGGCGTTGCCGAAGGCGACGTGATTGTCTCTCTCGACGGCAAGAAAGTGTCGAAGATGGCCGAACTGCAGGAGATTCTCGCCAACAAGCGTCCTGGCGACAAGGTGAAGATTGGCTACCTGCATAACAAGTCGAAGAAAGAACAGACCGTGACGCTGAAGAACGCCCAGGGCAACACCGATGTGGTGAAGACCGCCGACCTCGACGTACTTGGCGTGAACCTGAAGGAAATCTCCGACACGCAGAAGTCGACGCTGAACATCAGCTATGGCCTCGAGGTAATCAAGGTGAACAAGGGCAAGATGCAGGAAGCCGGCATCACCAAGGGATTCATCATCACCAAGGTGAACGACGAGGCCATGAAGAGCCTGAGCGACCTGCAGCGTGTGGTGAAAGAAGCCTCGACCAGCAACGAGCCCGTGCTCATCATCCAGGGTCTGAACCCCGCTGGCGTGAAAAAATACTTCGCCGTCCAACTCGACTAACACATACTTCTTATTTTGCAAAAACTCCCGCCGCGCACCGGCGGGAGTTTTTGCTTGGAGTTCTTTTCAAGGAGTTCAGAAGTTCAGACATTACTCTTTCTTCAAGGAGTTCAGAAGTTCAGAAGTTCAGGAGTTCAGACAATACTCTTTTTTCAAGGAGTTCAGGAGTAATTGGATTTCAGGCAATGGCACAAAAAAATGACAATCTGGGGAAGCCACCGTTCGGACTTAATCTTTTACAAAAAAACAAATAAATCCTTTTTTCTTTGTTGTTTTATTGAAAATATAGTAAATTTGCAGTCACTAAAATTTTAAGCCACATGAGACAACTGAAAATCACGCAATCTATTACGAATCGGGAGAGTGCCTCTCTCGACAAGTATTTGCAAGAGATCGGTCATGAGGAACTCATCACTGTGGAGGAAGAGGTGGAGTTGGCTCAGCGTATCCGCAAGGGCGACCGCAAGGCGCTTGAGAAATTGACCAAAGCCAATCTGCGCTTCGTTGTCTCCGTGGCCAAGCAATACCAGAACAAGGGTCTGAGCCTGCCCGACCTCATCAATGAGGGCAATCTGGGCCTGATCAAGGCCGCCGAGAAATTCGACGAGACCCGTGGCTTCAAGTTCATCTCCTATGCGGTGTGGTGGATTCGCCAGAGCATCCTCCAGGCCATTGCCGAGCAGAGCCGCATCGTGCGCCTCCCCCTCAACCAGGTGGGTTCGGTGAACAAGATCAACAAGATAGCCAACCGATTCGAGCAGGAGCATGAGCGCCGTCCAAGCGCCGACGAGATAGGCGACTTTGTCGACCTGCCCGAGGACAAGATCGAGGACGCGCTGAAGGTAAGCACCCGTCATGTGTCAATGGACGCACCCTTCTCCGACAGCGAAGAGAACAGTCTGCTCGACATCCTTCCCAACACCGACTCCCCCGACACCGACTTTGAGTTGGTGATGGAGTCGCTCCGCAACGAAATCAACCGCGCCTTGCTCACCCTGAACGAGCGGGAGCGCCACATCATCGAGGCATTCTTCGGTATCAACCAACCCGAGATGACCCTCGAGGAGATAGGCGAGAAATTCGGCCTCACCCGCGAGCGTGTGCGCCAGATCAAGGAAAAAGCCATCCGCCGTCTCCGCCACAACACAAAGAACAAGTTGCTTCGCTCGTATTTAGGGCAATAAGTATTACTTTTTAAGGTATTAGATCATTCCATCGATGAAATTGAAATTTGTCGCACTCATTATCGCCTTGCTCACGCTCCATGCCATTCCTGCCTTGAGCAAGACGCGGTGTACTCCTGTGTACATATTTGGTGTCTCAGCCTCATTCAACGACTCCATCGTCTATTTCACCGACATCCAGATTATCGACAGTGCCTGGATAGAAGAGAGGGGCAACATGCTTCTCGGCCGTTTGGAGTATTCCTACCAGTTGCGGTCGTTCGTGAATGCCCGTGGTGAGGCCAACCGCACCTGTCTGGTAGCATTCGCCTTCAAAGAGAAGGACATCATGAAGAAGTACCAGCATATGAAGAAGCAATTCACGGGTTCGAAGAAACGTCCGACGAAATACGACGTCCGTGAGATTGACGAGGACGAATTCAAGTTCCACTCCGTCACTCCCGATGGTATGACCATTGACGACAGCACCATCGACGAGAAAGCCTCCCGGCGTATCGAGAAGTCGAAGGCAAAGAAGGAGAAGGGCATGCTGAAGAACAACCCGTCAGGAGCCGACAGCAACCCCGACAGCACCCCTGTCATTCCTCCCCGACATTAAAAACAAATAACCCATATAGATTTAGAAATGAATCCACAGACCATCAACCTGTGCATAGCAGAGCATTATATCAAGGTTACATTCCTTAACCCCAAGGTGAACAACTATGCCCTCATCAGTTCTTCCCAGCCTTTTTTCGTAGACGAGAAGCCCGCCGATGCGGAATACCTCTACGACTTGGTTGTTGACGACGACCTGGAGCCTATTGAGAAGAGCCGCCGCGACCGCATCCGCGATTTTGAGAGTGGCAATGGCCATATCATCGTCGACCTTATCAAAGACGGGGGCTATCAGTTTATCTTCAAGGACCTCCGTGGCAACGAGTGCAGTATGCTTCAGTGCACCAAGCGTTTCGAGCATGTGAAATGCGCACTGAAAGGCGGATACGACTCCCGTCACTTCGGTCTGACCAACGTGATGATGTTCAGCACGGCCATTGCGGCCAGTTTCCACCAGACGCTTTTCATCCATGCCTCACTGGTGCGCCACAATGGCTATGGCTATCCCTTCTGTGCCAACAGCGGCACGGGCAAGTCGACCCACGTGAGCAACTGGCTCCGTCATATCCCCAACTGCGACCTGATGAACGACGACAACCCCATCATCCGCATCATCGACAACAAGGCCTATATCTATGGCAGTCCGTGGAGTGGCAAGACACCATGCTACCGCAACATCAAAGCCCCGCTGGGCGCTATGTCGCGCATCGACCGTGCCGACCACAACTATGTGGAGAAGCTCTCTCCTGTAGAGGCGTTCACGTCTATCCTCCCCTCCTGTTCGTCAATGAAATGGGACTCGGACTGCTACGATCATATCTGCAACACGGTATCCAAACTGGTCAGTCTGGTGCCCGCCTATATCATCCACTGCCTGCCCAACCGCGAAGCAGCCGAAGTGAGTTGTGCCTCGATTGCAGTAAAATAAAGACCTGGAGCCATTCAAAAGATGAACACGTCGAAACCCACCACGAAACGTATCCACATGGAGAACAGCATCCTGTTCCCCATCGTCATCGGTGAGTTGGAGAAGGGACACACTGCAAAAATCAACCTGAAAGGTTTCAGCATGCGGCCGTTTCTGGAGACCGAACGCGACTGTGCGTTGCTCACCAGTCCCAAATCGCCCAAGGTTGGCGACCCTGTGCTGGCCGAGATAGAGCCGGGGCACTATGTCCTCCACCGCATCATAGCCATCGATGGCGATGCCGTCACACTTCTGGGCGATGGCAATCTCGGTACGGAGCACTGCAGACTTTGCAACATCAAAGCCTCCGTAATCGGTTTCTACCGCAAGGGCCGCAAAACGATGGACCGCACCGACGGATGGAAGTGGAAGACCTATTCGTGGGTATGGATGCGGCTGCGCCCCATCCGCCGCTATCTGCTGGCATTCTACCGCCGCATCTGGCTGAAGTTATTCAAGCCGATTTAAAACAATTATTCTAGAATCACCAAACCACATTATAAAAATGAAAGCAAAACCAGGATTCAAACTCCGCGAGGTCTGTGGCGAGCAGATTATCGTAGCCGAAGGTCGTGAGAACATCGACTTCACCAATATCATCAGTATGAACGAGACCTCCGCGTTTCTCTGGAACGCCATCCAGGACAAGGAGTTCACCGTTGAAGACCTTGCCAAGTTGTTGGTAGAGAACTACCAGATTGACGAGAACACTCCTCTGTCGGAGGAAGTGGCCCTTCGTGATGCCGCTGCCGTGTCGCAGACATGGATCGAGGCTGGCATTGCCGAGGCATAAGCATTGCACACTGCTGCCTCATGCCAAGTCAATGGCATGATAGGAAAAGGTCTTTAGGGCATTACTGCCTTAAAGACCTTTGCTTTTTTTGAGGGTTCAGCCTCTTCTACAGCGCCTTTTTCTATTTTCTACGCCCCCTGTCCCTTCGGGACTTCCCCCTCTAATCAAGAGGGGGACAAAAATACTTTTGCTTCTGGGGCATCCCTTCGGAGAAGGTATGACAAAATAGAAATGTAATACAAAGAGAAGTGAGGCGCACTCTATGAACGCGCCTACCTGGGATTATTCTCACGGAAAATCTGCATGCGATCGTCGAGGAGTTGATACTGGTTGTCGCGGATGAACGAGGTGCATACCCTGAGTCCCTCCTGATGACTTCCGGTGGTGATGAGGCAGATGGCACTTACCCCATAATACATCAGTTCGTGGGCCAGTTCGCCGCTCGTCATTCCAGGATATCCGATGGTGAAATAGAACCCATCGGCGATATCCTCGCCCATGTCTTTGTCGTAGACCACATAGAATCCATGGCGCTTGAAGATTTCCTTCAGCCGGTGTGCCCTCTGCCCGTAGACGGCCACCTCGCTGCGGAAGTCGTAGGTGCCGTCGCAGGCCGCCTTCATGATGGCTGCGAGAGCGAACTGCGCACTGTGGCTCGTGCCCGAGGAGAGCGCATAGAGGATACGCGTTGAAAACACCATGCCGAAGGGCAGTCCCTCATAGCGTTGGGCCAATGCGGGGAAATGGCGGTGGAAGAGTTTGTCGCTGATACACACCACACCGATTCTCTCGCCCGCATAACTGAACGCCTTCGACCCGCTTACGAGCAACATGTAGTTGTCGGTATATCTTGCCGCAGTGGCCTGGAAAGGCGGTTCGAACGGACGGCTGAGGTTCTTGCGGAAGTCCATGGCGAAATAGGCCAGGTCTTCCATGACGATGGCATCATAGCGTGTGGCCAATTCGCCGATACCCTTCAGCTCGTCCTCGGTGAGACAGATCCACGAGGGATTGTTGGGGTTGCTGTATACGATGGCGCAGATATTCCCTTTTTCGAGATAACTCTCGAGTTTGGGCACCAGTTTCTCGCCACGGTAGTCATACACGTCGAAGGTCTCGTATTTCACCCCCATTACCTGTAGCTGCATTTTTTGCACAGGGAAACCCGGGTCAATGAAGAGCACGGTGTCGCGCTTCGGGTCGGCCTGCGAGCAGAGGAGGAACGAGGCGAAGGTGCCCTGCATCGAACCCACCACGGGGATGCACCCCTCGGCATTGATGTCGACACCGACGAAAGCCTTGACAAACCTGCTGGCCTGCTTCTTGAGTTCAGGATAGCCCTGAATGTCGGGATAACTGTTGGCGATGCCGTCGCGCAGCGCTTGAATCTGCGCCTCGACGCCAATCTTAGCGGCAGGCAGTCCGGGGATGCCCATTTCCATTTTAATGAACTCCACTCCCGCCTCTTTCTCGGCAAAAGCCGCCACGGCCTTCACCTCACGGATGGTGGCCTTGGCGAAGTCCTGAATGCCAAAGTCGGCTATGGCATCGTCGATGATATGCTTGGGTATTGGTGTAGGTTTCATTGCTGTGCTTCCTTTCCGATGGCCAAGGCCTTGATATTGGCCTCCACCACGCTTTCGCCCTTACGTCCGAAGACCCTTCTGATGGCCTCCTCCAGTTTCTCATATTCTATGCCCAGCGCTTTCTGGGCAGCCCCCAGGAGGATGACATTTGCCGAACGGGGCACGCCATTGTCCTTGGCCAGTTTCTCTATCTCGAGCATGATGACGTGCTCTACCTTGGCCAGGTCGCTGTAGATGGCCTCGGGCTCCGGGTAGTTGGGAATATTGACGAATGGATGTGCGGAAGTGATGACCCACCCTCCTTTTTTGAGGAACGGCAGGTATCGCAGCGCCTCCATGGGCTCCATGGAGATGATGACGTCGGCCTGTCCACGGCCGATGAGGTCGCTGGCGATGGGATTGGACGAGAGTCTGAGGTTACTCTGCACGTCGCCTCCGCGCTGCGACATTCCGTGCACCTCGGCTTGCTTGATGTAAAGATTTTCCTTGATGGCCGCCTCGCCGATGATGGTGGCGATGGAGAGGATTCCCTGTCCACCTACTCCACAAAGTATGATATCAGTTTTCATTTCTTTGCCTCCTTGTTTTTCTTTTGTTTCAAGTGTCTTTGCAGGGTCTGCATGCACTCACGTCTCGGGATGATGACACTCACTCCCTTGTAGTTGATTTCCTCTCTGATGATCTGTGTGATCTCGGGCATGTTCTTTGGCAGTGGCACCACCACCCTCAGGTGCTCATCGGGCACGCCCAGTCCACGGCAGATGGCCTCGAACTTGTTGGTTCCAGCCGAGTCTTGTCCGCCTGTCATGGCCGTGGTGAGGTTATCGCTGATGATGACTGTGATGTTGGCATTCTCGTTCACGGCATCGAGCAGTCCGGTCATGCCCGAATGGGTGAATGTGGAGTCGCCGATGACAGCCACCGAGGGCCATTGGCCGGCATCGGCCGCGCCCTTGGCCATGGTGATGCTCGCACCCATGTCGACGCACGAGTGGATGGCGTGGTAGGGTGGCAGGAATCCGAGGGTATAGCAACCGATGTCGCCAAACACCCTTGGGTTGTCGTATTCGCGCAGCACCTCGTTGAGCGCGGCATACACGTCGCGGTGTCCGCATCCCTGGCAGAGAGCCGGTGGTCGTGGCATCACGTTCTCGCCGCTCTCATACCCCTCGCGCTCCTCCATTCCGAAGGCCTCCCTGAGCCAGTCGGGATTGAGTTCGCCGGTGCGTGGCAGGTGACCGGTGAGCCTTCCCTTGATGTTGGCGTTGCCGGGCATGATACCCTTGAGCATCTCCTCCACCAGAGGCTGTCCCTCCTCCACCACGAGCACGTTGTCGCAGGAGTCGGTGATTTGCCTCACCAGCGATTTGGGCAGCGGATATCTGGTGATTTTGAGCAGCGGATAGGGGCATCCCTCAGGGAAGCACTCGCACACATAGTTGTAAGCGATGCCACAGGCGATGATACCCAGTGAGTGGTCGGGCGCGTCGGTCAGCACGTTGTGTGGCGACGTGGCGGCATCCTCCTCGAGTCGTGGCAATTGGGCGGTGACATAGTTGTTGCGCCTGCGCGCGTTGACGGGCAGCAGCACCCAGTTGGCCGCCACCGAGTCGTAGTTGAGTGCGTTCTGCTCCCTAGGTGTGTCCTTCACCTCGACCACAGCCCTGGAGTGGGCCATGCGTGTGGTGATGCGCATGAGCACGGGCAGGTGCTCCTGTTCGGAGTATTCGAAAGCCTCGCCTATCATGTCGTAGGCCTCCTGCTGCGAGGCAGGCTCGAAGACGGGGAGCATGGCGAACTTGCCATAGAACCTGCTGTCTTGCTCGTCCTGTGACGAGTGCATCGAGGGGTCGTCGGCAGCCACCACCACGATACCACCATTGGTACCTGTCATGGCCGAGTTGACGAACGGGTCGGCACACACGTTCAGTCCCACATGTTTCATGCACACGAGCGCTCTTTTTCCCATATACGACATACCGAGTGCGGTCTCCATGGCCGTTTTCTCGTTGGTGCACCATTTGCGGTGCACGTCTCTCTCGGCAGCGAGGGGAGAATTCTGGATATACTCGGTGATTTCGGTCGACGGAGTACCGGGATAAGCATAAACGCCACTCAGTCCGGCATCGAGCGCACCTTGAGCGATGGCCTCATCACCTAAAAGCAGTTTTTTCATTTCTGTTATTTTTGTGGTTGTTAATGATTGATTCAGAAGAATGGGAGTTCGGGGAACTCAGGAGTGTAGCCCCGGGAATCACTTGATATAGGCCTCGAGCGGACTATGCAGTGCGTCGAGGAATCCGTTGATGCGCAGGATCCACTCATCGAAGTTGCGCACGTCGTTCTTGCTCCATGCCGAACCGAAATAGTAGGTGTAGCGCTGGTTGGCCTGATAGTCTCTCACGATACCCACGGCATGTCCGGCGGCTCCGTTACGGGGCTGGTCGAAGAGCAGCGGTTTGGTGTCGCTCACCCCATTGGGGAAGAGGGCTGCCACGAAGATCTGGAAGTTCTGTGCGGCGGGGTTGTCGGTGGGGTCGGCATAGGCCACGAAGTCGCGTCCGCATTTCAGTGTCTGAGTGTCCTCCTCGTGAATCACCACGCCTGCTGCCAGGTCGCAAGGTCTCGACAGACCCTCATACCACACCGTCATCTTATTGAAGTTCGACCCCTTGTCGAGGCTGAGCAGTCGGTGCTCCACCACATTCTTGTCGCCCTGCACGGTAGAGGGGTTGTAGGTCAGTTCCACGGTGAAGCGCAGTGGTCCGTTGTCGAGAATCTTATAGTCTTTGTAGCTGTAAGGCATCACAAGGTATCCGTTCTCCATGAGTGCCGGAGCGCCACAGCCCAGTGTGGGTCCCACCTTGTAGCAGTCGAGTCCGTAGCCGTGGTCGAAGTGGTAGGTGGTGGCTATCTCCACCTGCTTGGCCTCCGCGGTCTTTCCGGCTTTTTTGAGGTCCTCGATTTTCTTATGGTTCGACAGCTCCACCTCATAGCGGCGCTCCACCTCCAGGTCGGGGGTGTTCTTCACCCACACGTCGATGCCGTAGGCTTTCTCGCCCGAGCGTTGCAGTGCCGGTCCGTAGAGTCGGTAGGCGGTGCGGTCGTTCTCCCATGCGATGTCGTCGACGCGCTCCGGGTACATCTTTCCTTTGACGTAGGTTTTCATCTTTTGTGGCTGACCTGCCGAGATGGTGTAGACAGCCTGTCCGCAGGGGCGCACAGCGGCGTCGATGAGCAGTTTTCCGTCGTAGGTAATCTGGTAGTCCACCTCCTGTCCGAGGGCGTTCTTCACCACGATGGCAGTGCCTTTGGCGATGCCCATTTGGCTATATACGTTGTTGACGTCCACCTCCACGAGTTCCTGTCGCTGTGTGGGTTCGTTGTTGGTCACCACGACGCTGATGTCCTTGGCGCTGGCGCTCATAGCCCATGTGGCGGCTACGAGCACGATGGCTGGCATGAATTTTCTGATTTGCATAACGATTGTTTTATTTGTTTTTAGTTTTTCAGATGCTCGGTGAAGAACTGTGCGATTTGCCTGAGCAGGTGGTGGCGTGTGTTGCCGCCATAGATGCTGTGGTTGCGGTTGGTGTAGATGAGTTCCTTGAAGTCCTTGTCGGCTTGCACCAGCGCCTCGCTGTATTCGAAGGTGTTCTGCGGGTGCACGTTATCGTCGGCCAGTCCGTGGCAGATGAGGAGTGCGCCATGCAACTTTTCGGCCCTCACGATGGGGTTCACGGCATAGCCGTCGGGGTTTTCCTGTGGTGTGCGCATGAACCGCTCGGTGTAGATGGAGTCGTAGAACCGCCAGTTGGTGGGTGGTGCCACGGCCACTCCGGCCTTGAACACTCCCCTGCCCTCACTCATGCTCATGAGTGTGCAGAACCCGCCGTAGCTCCATCCCCAGATGCCGATATTGTCGGCATCGACATAGGGCAGCGATGCCAGGTAGATGGCCGTCTCCACTTGGTCGCGAGCCTCTAGTTCACCCAGTTTCAGGTAGGTGCATTTCTCGAAGTCGGCACCGCGTCCGCCTGTTCCCCTGCCATCCACGCACGCCACGATGAAGCCCTGTTCGGTGAGGTACTGGTCGAAGGCTCCGCCCTGGCCCATCGAACCCATTCCCCAACTGTTCACCACCTGCTGGCTACCGGGTCCGCTATATTGGAACATGACCACGGGATAACGTTTGGAGGCATCAAACTGGTGGGGTTTCATCATCCATCCGTTGAGGGTCACTCCTTCTTGGGTGGTGAACGAGAAGAACTCCTTCTGGGCGAGGTCGAGTTGGCCGAGCCGCTGGCGCAGTGCGGCATTGTCGACCACGGTGCGCAGCAGTTTGCCCTTCAGGTTGTACACCGCGCACTCAAAAGGAGTGTGGGCATTGCTGAAGGTGGCGATATAATAGCCGAAGTCGGCCGAGAAAAGGGCTTTGTTCCATCCCTCACGTGGGGTGAGGAGGGTGGTCTTCCCCTTGTTGCTGGTGACATACACCTCGCGCTCCAAG
>Ga0256407_10011473_pt1 | contig 12245 bp, 3 predicted proteins | sample RumenRJG_04DNA_FD_193489 | JGI IMG/M metagenome (GOLD analysis project Ga0256407, IMG submission 193489) | Bovine rumen microbial communities from Lethbridge, Alberta, Canada - RJG_04 | ecosystem: Host-associated > Mammals > Digestive system > Stomach > Rumen | place: Canada: Alberta | collected... | reverse complement strand
ATAATTTTTAATATTTTTAATATTTATTGATATTTATTATATATAAATTTTTGTAATTATATTATGTAATAAAATTATATAATAAAATATAATATTTTTATATATTCATTATTTTTAAATTATTAATCGTGATAATTTATGAATTTATGTAAATTGGATTTATTTATTCTAAAAATTTTTTCAATGAATAAAGAAAATATTTATTAGATTAAAAAATATTAATTATATTATATTTAATTATATAAATCATATAAAAAATTTTTATTAGAACCAATTAATTAAATCTATTTAATAATTTTTAAAGCAATTAAAATTTCAAATTAAAATAAACTAAATGGAAAGTTATTTAAAACTGAATAAGTTTGGAAATAGTTAATATTGAATTATGTGCAAAATTAAAAATAAAAGAAAATAAAATAATATTAAGAATATTCAATCAAAATTGCTTATTTGATTTATCAACAATATTTAAATTATCAAACAACAAAAATCTTATTCATTGAATTATAAAACCATAAATATTATTTTATCATTAAAAGAAAATAATTGATATAAACAATATAATTTGAAATTCATTTAAATAATAAAATATATAAAGAACTAATTTCTAGGTTAAGAGGATAGAAAATCTACATATATGATTAAAAGTATAAAAAATTAATATAAAATATGATGTTTGAAATGTTAGTATTTTTGTTTGTTGTATGATTGAAGGAAAATACCTTTTTAGATTTCTATTAGAAATAATATTGAATTGAAAAATCTGATTTAAAATATTTACTTGAAAAAGAATTCTTCTATAAAAAAATTGTTAATCAAAGATATAATTTTTTAATTATATATTTTATATAGCAGAAATTGAGAATATAACAGAATTTGGAAATATATTTTAAAAATTTGAATTTAAATTATTTTACTATATAAATAATTCTCACCTTATTTACTTAATAAATTTGTTACTGATATCAAATATTAATTATTTGAAATAACAATATTGTTAGAAAGAATATAAAATTCAATATTAAAAATTATTTAAAGGAAATTTTTTTAATAAAAAATTAATAAAAAATATAAATATTTATGAATATTTCATTCTAATATTAGTCATTTCTTCAAAAATTTTTTCTATTTCTTTTATTTTAGTATCATAATATGAATTTTGATTTTTAATTAACTTATTTCTTTTTTCCGTTGTTTTTTGCTTAATAACTTCAGTATAATCTTTCTCTATCTGGCCACTAATTTCCATAAAAGTATTATGATATTTGATTATTAAATTCATATCAATATTTTTGGGATTTTCTTTTTTATCATAATCAACATAATGATTTTTAAAAAATTGATGATTTAAATAATCATCCCAAGATATTATATTTTTTATATTTTTAAGACATTTTTCAATTAAATCTTTTAAATCATTATCTTTTATTTCTGAATATCTATTTTCAATATTATAATCTCCAAAATACATAAAATACATAATTGCTCCAATACTCCATAAATCATATTGTTCATTCATATTATTTAATCCTTTAGGAGGAATAAAATAATCATTTTCAGTTTTATCAATTGGAGGGTTATTATTTTCTTTTTTATAATAATTTAATCCTGATAATTTCATAATATAATTATTATCTTCTTTATAACTAAAAAGAATATTTGATGGTTTAATATTTCTATGAATAATTTTTTTATCTTTTAAAATTTTAAAAGCATTATTTAATTGTTTCATAATTAATTGAATAAGTCCTGGTTCTAATTTACCTTCATTCATTGTAATAAAATCTTCTAAATTTCCAAAACAATATTCACGAACAATATAATAATAATTATCTTCTCTTCCTTTAATAATATCATTTTTATTTTCAATTAATTTAACAAAATTTTCACAATTTAATTTTGATAAATCATTCATTAATTCAATTTCCCTTTCAAATAATTGTTTTATTTTTTCATTTTTTGAATTATCACCTTTATGAATTGAATATTCTTTAATTGTAACTAACATATCATTTTGATTAATTTTTGTTGCACTATATATAGTTTGGAAATCTTTATTTCCTATTATACAATTTCTTTTATATTGTTCATCCCAAAATTTTGGTTCCATATTTTGTATAATAAAAATTAATTTTAGATTTTAAAAATATATATTTTATTATAATTTATAAATAATTTTTTAAAAGAAGATTTTAAATTATTTCGATATCACAAAATTAATATTTTAATTTATTTACATATTTTTCATATATATATCAATAATTTTTTTAATAAATATATGATTTGTGGGTTGCATATCAATTATTTTTAAATAATTTAGATAATATAATATTAATAATTAATTGATGATATTATAAATAATTATTTATATTTATTTTTAAATAAAAAAAATATTTAGCTTTATTATTATTTAATTAATTAATATACTTTATTTTATCTATTAATTCTTAAATTTGTTTAATAAATAATAAAAAATTTGGAAAAGTTCTTTTATAGAATTTTGTTTATATATTATTATTTATAACAATTATTTTCTTATTATATTATAATTTTTAAAAAAATTTATTATAACTAATTAATAATAATTTTGTAATAAAAAAATATATCACATAATTATATAAAGAAAAAAATTTTATAATTTAAAATAAATTTATTAATCATCAAGATTTGTCCATTTATACATATAAGCAGCTTTATCAAATTCAGAAGAAGTTATTAAATATTGATTATCAAAAGAAAAAAAAATATTGCTAATTTTACCAATATGATCAGTTCTACATAAAAAATATTTTTCATCTTCATTAGCAGGATATTTAAATAATCTAATACAACCTAAAGTATCACCAACTGCAACAATATCCTTTTCAGGATGTCTAACTATAATACATTCTTTAATAGTATCTTCATAAATATGATGAATATTTTTTAAATTTGAAGAATATTTTAATCCATTTCCCATCCATTCCATATCAAAAAATCCTTTATTATTAATTACTTTTTTTTGTTGAATATCAATTACCAAAACTTCTTCTAAATAATCTTCTAATAAAATAAATGAACTTTCTTTTGAAAAATCAATAAATTTAATTCTAGTATTTAAATTTTGAACTTGATTTTTATGTATAAATCCATTTACTATATCATATACATCTAAAACTGGATTTGTATTTTCAATTAAAGAAGCTACTGCAAGTAATTTTTCATTTGGAGAAATTTTAACATCATTAATTTCACCTGTTTGTAAATCAAAAATTGGTAATTTTTTAAATTTTCCTTCTTCACTAGTATCTAAAACACTAATAAAATTTTCAAAAACAATTAATAATTTTTTTTGATATTTAAAATGATAAATATATTTAGCATTGACTTGGAAATTATATGTATAAATTGATGTAAATGTTTTAATATTCCAAACACTTAATAATCCTTTTGATGTAATTGAAAAAAAAAAATTGGAATTATTATCTAATGATATTGAAATTGGAGGATCATGATCTTGAAAATTTACATTTCCAATTGGAACATTTAAAGTATTTGGATTTATAATTTGCATATCATCAGTAATTTGAAATTCTAAAATATCACCACTTTTAGTTCCAACTGCAATTTTATTCATTCCTAAAGCAATTGATTGAACATTATTCTCAGGAGATGCTAATATTTCTTTTAAAGGAATATCAATATTTTCATCTATTGTTCTAAATATTTTAAATAATTTTAATTTTTGGGTATTTTCATCTACTTTAAATAAAATAACTCTTCCATCCATTGAACCAGAAACTAAAAAATTCATTTCTTCATTTTTTTCTAATGCTATAATTGGACTATTATGATATTTATTTTTTGTTGTTAAATCTACTTTTTCTAATGTATATAAATTACCATCATCTCCAGATAAAATTGAAAAAGATTTAAAAGTTGCAATATTTAAAAAAGAACATTTAATATAAGAATCAGGATTTTCTTTATAAATTACTTTTGTAATTTGATCAATTTTACTTTTTTCATCTACCAATAAATAACAACCATATTTATTTTCTTCAGTTAATTCATTTATTTTATTATCATCATTTAAATTATCATTATCATCATCACCAAAAGATTTTAATATTTTTAAAGGAATATTTCTATATTCTAAATAACAACCTCTTAAATTCCAAAGAGCTAAATGTTGAATACCAACAGTATAAAATTCATCACTTGTTATTCCAACAAAATCCATATCTTTAATTTTAATAGGTAAACTTTGTATTAAAATAGAAGAAGCTATTACACTTGATGAATCTATATCAATTATAAAAATAAAAGCATAATAATTTTTATGTAAACCATATCCAATCATTTTCTTTTTATTATAACTATATTTTATAATATTAATAACACAACAAAAATTGATTGTAATTTTTGCTAAAGATAATTGTGTTGAAATTTCCCATCTTGATATTATTGCTGTTAAACCATTAAAAGCTATAGCAATTTCTTTTTTATCATATGATAAGGTAAAAGTTGAAATTTCCATTTGATATTCATTATGATAATTTTCAATAGGTACAAAAAATTCTTGTAGCATTTCTCCTTTTGGAGAAATAGTTAAATAAACAATATAACTACTAATAGAATAAATTAATCTATTACTATTATCATATTTCATATTATTTCTTTTATCATTTGCTCTTCTTCCATATATATGAACTAAGTCTAATGAAATTTTTGTTTCTTCATCAAATAAACCATTATAAATATCTAATAATGATACTCTATTTTTCCAAGTTGAAACTTTTAAAGTATTAAATAAATCAATATTTAAAACATCCATAAAAGGATCATTAATTAAATGATTTAAAGGATAAAAGTCTAAATCCCAAAGTGAATCTTCATTCATTACAAACCATTCAATAACACATTGATCAATTGAACTAGAAGTAAATATAAATTTTTCATCAGTTGTTGATTCTATTTTTGAAATTGAACCAATATGTCCTGCATATGTTCTATTAGGACCCATTTCATTTAAAGAAATTTTTTCAATAATAAAATTATTAAGTAACTCACTATCAAAAACTAAAGATGATGATCTAAATAAATGTAAAGAACCATCTTTGCTTCCTGCAATTGAAGTAAATGAATGAAAACTTTGCCAAATTGAAGTTAAAATTATTTGATCATTTTCATTATTATTTATTTCATTATTATTTTCATCAATTTCTCTATCAGTATATAATGAGTTTAAATTTCTACAAAATATTGCAGAACTGGTTGTAAATTTAGGAAAATTTAAAGAATGTAATTTTTCTTGATTCACTGTAATTTGATTTTTTGCTAAATCCCAAACAATAAAAATAAAATTATTGTGATTAGTATTAATTTCTTTTGTAAAAGATAATTGCTGGTGAGTTATTAAAATAAATAAATCATCTTCACTAAAATCAATATGAGTAGACGCAGTCTCCATTTTATTTAAATTTGTTAATTGATATTGATTATCTGGAATAGTAATATCAATATATTTTAAATATAAATCATTACTCATTGTCCTTCTATTTACTATTTGCAATTTTTTACTTAATCTTAGCATATAAATTGAAATCATATTTCCACCTTGTGGTTTACCATCTTTTGTTCTTTTATTGTCATAACTTATTGCTAAAAAATCTCCATGGGTACTAAATTTTGTTAATAAAACTGGAGTAATTCCTTGATTATTTACATTAGTATTATTATTATAATGAGATGTGGCCATTTGAATAAATTGAATTGGTTCAAGTGTTTGAACTTTATAACCATATGATTTATTTTCTCTTATATCTTCTATTATTTCACAATTTATTATCATTACTTTTCCATATATTGTTCCTATTGCTAATAATTTTCCATCATGAGAAAATGATATACATGTAGCTGAACTTCCTAAATTTTTAATTGAAATATTTTCTTTTCTTTCAAAATCATATATTCTTAATGTTTGATCCACACTTATGATTACACAAATTGGTAATAAAGGATGAATTGAAAATCTTGTTCTATAATATTTTAAATTTAAATTATAAGAATAGGGATATGAATAAATATGATTATATCTAACATTTAATTCAGGTAAAGAAGCATTTCTTAAAGCAATATCACTTGAATTATTTCCACTATAATTATTATTTGTAATTAAATCATTTGGATTACTTATATTAATTTCAATTAAATCTCCACTTCGTGTTCCTAATAAAAAATAAATAGTTCCTTTTTCACAAGTATAAATATCTAAAGATTGAATTCCTTTAATTATATTTGAATTTTCTTCATATGATATAAAAGTAATTTCCTTAACACTATAAATATCAATTATTCTTAAACTATTATAAAATTGATCCCAAATTTTAATTAAACCATCTTCACCAGTTGTAATTACATAATATTGAATATTACCATTATTACCTCCTAATTTAGTTGTTGTTCTTATACAATTAATTGAACCTTGATGAGCATTTGTTTTTAATAGAATAAATTTATTACAACTTATTCCTGTAATATCACCAAAATTTGAACCAATTATTATATCAGTTTCTGTAGAATTTCCAAGTGAATAATCTAATAAATCACAACATAAAAAAATTTTCATTGATAATTTTCCATCTATATTCTTTACTTCATCACTTTCAATTTGCTTAATTTTATGTAACATAGTTCCATTTATTTCCCAAATAATTATTTTTTTATAACCTAATGTAATAAAATAATTTTCATTTGAATTAAAAGGTTTTATATAAAAAATAGGATAATTTCCTAAATTACAAAAAATTGGAGATGTTTTATATTTAATACAAAAAATTTGTAAAGAATAAATTAATCCAAAACCAATTGAAATTAAATATTCATCATTATATGAAAAAACTAAATGTAAAATTCCTTGTTGATGACCAGTTTGAATAATATTTATTGTTTCCAAAGTTTCAATAACCCATACCAAAATAATTGGATTATTATTTACTTCACCACTTGCAACTAAAGTATTTTTATTATTTAAAGCAATACAACTAATTTTATCTTTATGTCCCTGATAAACTTTTTGAACATTTTTTCTTGGATTATAAATAATTACAAATCTTGATAAAAAATAAATTATACTTTTACTACAAAATTTATGATTTTCATAAGGATTAAGTGAATTTTTAACTTGACTAAAATTTAATTGTTTTATAATTTCATTAATACTTTTTTTTTCCATATGCTCATTTAAAATAGCTTTAATTAATTCAGCATTAGAATCACTTTTATCTTTAAAAGGATCTTCATTATGCTCAAAAAAATGTAAATATCTTACACTATCTCTTCTTTCACAAACATGAGAACCATAAATATATTCTAATAATAAACATGAAGGAGTAGGTAAAATTAAAGTATCTTTTTCTAAACTTGTTAAAGCTCTACTAAAAATATTATTTAAATTAGCATTCATAAATCCTCTTATTGAAATATTATTATCATATTTATTTCTTTTTAAATCTGTTGTTAAATCTTTTGAAAATGAATAATTTAATTCACTTATTAAATTTATATCATTCATATTTATTTCCTCAATAAAATCACTTTCACTATTATAAATTTGTTTATTTTGTCCAAAATCATTTTCATATGATGTAATAGCATTCCTATCATTAATTACATATTCAATTTTCCATTTGCAAATCATTTGGTCATTTAATCCTGATGATATTAAAAATTCATCGTCTGAAGTAATTTTCATTGTTTGAATATGACTAGAATGAACTCTAAAAATCATTCCTGAATTTTTATTTAATTCATTTGGATTTTTCCAAAAATGAATATTATCTAATTCATCTGAAGCACATATAAAATTATGTTTAATTCCAATTAATAAAGTATTTGATACCATACTCATTGATTTAGGAGAAATAATATATCTTCCATTAAAATTAATCCAAAATGAAGTATTTAAATCTTCATCTCCTAATCCACTAACCATAAATTTATTTAAATCAACTATTGTAAATTTCCAATTAGAAGTTAAAATAATCATTTTATTATAATCACCATCAAAATTAACACTCATTGGATAACCATCTTGAGTTTTTAAAGATTTAACTTTAACATATTTATTATTTTCTGCAGTCAATTCACATATAAATAAATCTTTATCTTGTGTGCATACAACTAACATTTTATCATCCATACCAAATTTAACTTCTGTTATTGTTTTATCTCCAAATATATCATATTTTTCTATTTCATTCTCCCAATTTAATCTTATGAAAACTTCCCCAGTTGAACATCCAATTGCTGTTACAAATCCACTTTCTTTCATACAAACACTATCTATTGATGTAATTGTTTTTCCTATTTTAATATAATCACTTGGTTCATTTGTATTTAAATTTATTAATAAAATTATTTGATTATCTCCACCTAAAATTAAATTATTATCTACTTCATTTATTATAGAAAATGTATTTATTATTCCTTCTATTTTTATAATTGAATTTATTCTTTCATTTTGTATATTTTCAACATCTTTTATCATTAATTCAACAATATCACCTTCATATGTTACCAATAATATTTTTGTTAAACTTATATCAACATGATATAATGTTAAACCAATTAATTTAAGTTCTAAAGAATTTAGTTGTAATTCATATTTTTCTTGTAAAGTATCTTTATTTAGAATATGAAGACCATTTATTGCAGTTCCAATTATTATTCCAATTGAATGTGAATTAATAGCTACTACTGCTGATTCATATTTTGCTATTTGTCTTATAAAACCAGAATTTATATTAAATAAATTTACTTCTCCTGTCATATAACCTATTAAAATTGCAAAATTTGTATTTTTTAATGTGTTAGACATCATCAATAATTCTAATCTAGATTTACTATTACTATTTTCATTATTATTTTCATTTTCTTTATTATTTTCATTTTTTTTTTCATTTTCTGATTCATTTATTTTTAAATGACCAATATCCCCTTTTATTGCAAAAATAGAAATCATTTCTTTTTTGGCTAATGTTGGAGGAGTTTGAACATAATAATTATTAATATTTGCATTTTTAATTTGAATTACTTGAATTTCTTTAGTTGAACATAAAACAAAATTATTAACAATATCATTTTCATTATTATAATCAAAATAAATCATTCTTACATCTTGAACAATATCATTCATAGAAAAAGAATAAACAATAATATTTTTCCTCCAATTATAAATTAAAATAGGAGAAGATTCTTTTTTACCACAAGTTAATAAAAATTGTTCATCATATGCAAATGATAATAAATGAATTCCATTTAAATGATATCCACTTAAAATTTGAAGAGTTTTTCTACTTGTACTTTCCCATATATGAATAGAAGGTCTATTTGCTAATTCTCCACTTGCAATATATTCTCCTTTTTTAGGAGAAATGGCAATACTAATTACTTCATTTTGATGTGCTAAATAAAATTTTTGTTCATTATATCTTACAAATAATTGTATTACTATTTTACCAATTGAATAAACTAATATGGAATTTTGAGCAAAATCTTTTTCATATTGATTAGAAAATTGTCCTGAAGAAAAAGAAAAATTTCCTCCATTTATATATTGACAAGGTTTTTTAATATCATTTATTCTAATTCCATATACCCAATTTAATTTTAAATTATAATCAATTGTAGAATTATTATATATTTGTGGTTTTTCTAATGAACGATGATAAACTAATCGTTTTGAAGAATTCTTTATAATATTTTTAAATTTATCAAATCTAGGATTATTTATTATTTTAGAAGTTTCTAATGCATTTATATAATATGTTTGATTTTCTGAAAATGAGTTTAAATTATCAATTAAATAATTAGTTTTAAATTGATTGTATAGATCTTTTTGAATTTTAAATTCAATATATCCAACTTTACCTTTATTTTTGTTTAAAATTGGATTTATTTTAAAGATTTTAAAAAAAGTTTTTACTTCTTTGGATGTTGATATAAATCTTATTAAATTATTTAAGGTACTTCTTTCAGCTTGAAAAAAATATCCACTTAAATATTCCTCAATTTTAATTGTTGGAATTTGGGTTCCAACTTTATGCATTTTAAAACATGCAGCAATAGAACTTTCAATCATGTAACATAAATCAAAAAATGCTAACGATTGAATTAAATTAAAATCATATAATTCAAATAAACATTTTACTTTTTCTTCTGTTGAACAATCACAAAATAATATTAATCCTGAAAATAATTCAAAAGAATCAATTAAACCATTTGTATCTGTATCCCATATTATAAATTCATCATTATTTGGAAAAGTCCCAAAAATTTGTTCAAATTCTGTAAAATTAATACTGAATGATTCACAAACCATTTTATAATTTGCAAGATATTCTTTCAATTTAAATAAAGATATTGCTTTAAGTTGACTACAGTTTATTATTTCTAATTTTTGATAATCATCATAGAGTTTTGAAATAAAATTTCCCATTTAATTAATATTCAATATTTATTTTTTTTAAAATGATTTCTTCATTTTTAATAATTTTAAAAAAAATAATATTTTTTATTAAAATACTTTTAACCAATTATTTAATTTGTATTTTGGAAAATTCTTAAATAATCAATCATTATTTAAAATTTTTTTTAATGAATAAATATTAATAAAAGTGAATTTGATTAATTATTTATATTTAAATATAATTCAATTAATAAGTTAATTTATAAGGGAAGTTAAATTAAATTTTTTTTATTTCAATATAATTTTAATATTTAATCTCTTATAAAAGTTATTTTAATTTATTTTCTTTCTATTCTATTAATACATTAATTTTGAATATAGATTAAATAATATATTACTTTTATTTATCAATTCATTAATTGATGAATTATCTTAATATATATATTCTTTTCAATTTCTATTAATGAAATAATAATATTATTTTCATATTAATTAATTAAACATCCATATCTAATCTAAAATTTATATTTTAATATTTTTTCTTAATTTCAATGTTTCTTTTGAATCTTTAATTGAATTAATTATATCCAAATAACCATATTCATTTATTTTATTCTTATACCTAAAATATTGAATTTTAAATTTTTGAAGGAATAACAAAAAGTTAAATTTTTTTTAATATATACTCATTAATTTGAATTAATAGACTTTATTTTCCAATTAAATAATATTAAATATTAATTTAAATTATTATTATAATAAATAGACAATAATATATGTTTAAAATAAATTTTATATTAGTATATTACAATTTATTTAAATGTAAATGGATATTAATAAAAAAATTTTAATTATTTTTATTAAATATTTAAAAATAAATAATGAGTAATTCATATATAAATACAGAAACAAAATATCAAATAATTCCTAGAAATAGAAACCCATATTTACCTCCTCTTCCATTTAAAAAACAAAATTATCATTATCAAACACTAAATATAAACTCATATAATAATAATAATAATTATTTTATAAGAACTCGACAAGGATTATCAAAAAGTTTTTCAGCATCTAATTTTGGTTATAAAGACAATTTATATAATACTAAAATTCAACAAAATTATATTAATAATATCCTAATTCCTCATTTAGATAATTTACATAATGAGAAAATGAAATATCAATTAAATTATCAAAATAAATTAAATCTTTATGATGAAAATGTAATGTATGAAATTAGGAAAAATCAAGAATTAAATGATATTAATAATAAAATTTTGAAAATGCAAGTTTCACAAAAAAAAATTTATTCAGCAGAAAAACAAAGAAATAAAATAAGAGCTTTATTTGAAATAAATAGAAATATAGAAGAATATAATAATAATATAATAAATGAAAAAATTAATATAAAAAGAATGAAACAAATATATAGTTTACAATTAGAACATCAAATTATTTCAGTTTTACAAAAAAAAATGGATAGAGCTGATGAAATGAGTAATAGATCAAGAATAAAAAATAAACTTTTACTTGATTCATATATTAATTCATTTAATAATACAGTAAATAATGTGTGATTTTTTTTTAAATTAATAATAATTAATCATTTTTTATATAGCATTTAATTATAAAATAAAAAAAATTATATTATTTTTTTTTGAGAAAACATTTAATTTAATAATGATATTAAATCCATTAAAAATATAATTTTAAGCTTCAGTAATATTTAAAACACTCAAAATATATAAAAAATTTTAATTTTAAAAAATATGAAATAATATAATTAAAATATAAA
>Ga0256407_10011472_pt1 | contig 12246 bp, 8 predicted proteins | sample RumenRJG_04DNA_FD_193489 | JGI IMG/M metagenome (GOLD analysis project Ga0256407, IMG submission 193489) | Bovine rumen microbial communities from Lethbridge, Alberta, Canada - RJG_04 | ecosystem: Host-associated > Mammals > Digestive system > Stomach > Rumen | place: Canada: Alberta | collected... | reverse complement strand
TGAGCGCATAGCTGCAGAGAAGGCCGAAGCGGAGCGCATTGCCGCCGAAAAGGCAGAAGCCGAGCGCGTCGCCAGAGAGAAAGCTGAGGCTGAGCGAATCGCCAGGGAAAAGGCCGAGGCAGAGCGTATCGCCAGGGAGAAAGCTGAGGCAGAGCGCATCGCCAGAGAAAAAGCGGAAGCGGAGAGAATCGCCGCCGAGAAGGCGGAAGCCGAGCGCGTCTCCAGAGAGAAAGCGGAGGCTGAGCGCATCGCCGCAGAAAAGGCAGAGGCTGAGAGAATCGCCAGAGAGAAGGCCGAAGCAGAGCGCATAGCCAGAGAGAAAGCCGAAGCCGAGAGAATCGCCAGAGAGAAGGCCGAAGCAGAGCGCATAGCCAGAGAGAAAGCGGAGGCTGAGCGCATCGCCGCAGAAAAGGCAGAGGCTGAGAGAATCGCCAGAGAGAAGGCCGAAGCCGAGAGAATCGCCGCCGAAAAGGCCGAAGCAGAGCGAATCGCCAGGGAAAAGGCCGAAGCAGAGCGCATTGCCCGGGAGAAAGCTGAGGCAGAGCGAATCGCCAGGGAAAAGGCCGAAGCAGAGCGAATCGCTGCCGAGAAGGCCGAAGCAGAGCGCATTGCCCGGGAGAAAGCTGAGGCAGAGCGAATCGCCAGGGAGAAGGCCGAAGCAGAGCGAATCGCTGCCGAGAAGGCAGAAGCCGAGCGCATTGCCCGGGAGAAAGCCGAGGCAGAGCGTATCGCCAGAGAGAAGGCCGAAGCTGAAAGAATCGCCGCCGAAAAGAGAGCTGCAGTTCGAGAAGCAGCCCGCAAGGCACGTGAGGAGAAGCTTGCAGCTGAAAAAGCAGCGGCTGAAAAGGAGGCGGCAGAAAAAGCTGCAGCACTCAAAGAAGCCATGGAGAGAGCAGCTGCAGCAAGAGCATCCCAGGTGACCGAAGGCGCTGAAACGGTCGGCACAGGCATGCACGTTCGCGGCAGAAGACATAAGAAAACCTGGAAGCCCGGAAATATGAAGACACTGAAACAGCCGGAGAAAGAGGAAGACTAAAAGCTCATAAAGCCTGACCGGGAGTGTATGGGAAGACACAGTTTCCGGGACGAAACGGACGAATTCGTTTTAAAATAATAGAATAACTGAAAGAGCCTCTGTTTTCTGAACTGAATGGTCCGGAAACAGAGGCTCCTTTTTATTCTTCATCGCGCAATACCCATGATTTCAGTCGCGGGATACGCGCGCAGGACTCGCAAGCGGGGCTTGAATGGTGATAATATGCAGTTCTAGTCTGAAGTGGCGGCTTCTGAGTTTTTGAGTTTACTATTTATTCCATAGTAAAAATTTCTTTTTCCAAAAAAGACTTGCAAGAAACTGTTTTACAAAAGCTCTGTAATTTCCGCGAGCGAAGGCAGGATAATATCCGGCCGGTAATCGTACTGGCCCAGATCGCTTAGCTGAGTTTCACCGGTAAGTACCATAATGGAGAGCGCTTTTGTGCCATTGGCAATCGCGATATCCGTGTAGATGCGATCGCCGACAACAGCGATTTCTTCTTCTTTGAAGCCGGTGTGACGGATTATGAAGTCAAGAGCGTGGCGGGAAGGCTTTCCGTAGAAATCCGGAAAACGTCCGGTGGAGCGCTCGATCAGTTTGGCTATGGAGCCGCAGTCCGGAATATAGTCGATAACACCGTTGTCATCAACCGGACAGTTATAATCCATATTGACACCATAATAGTCTGCGCCATGGCGCAGATATTTACAGGCGCACGCCAGCTTTTCGTAGGTCAGCGTCGTATCGAAACCAAGGATGACCACATCCGGTCTGTTGTCCGCTGCATTTTCACATTTCCCGGAATCATGATCGGATTCGGTCAGGCAAGAGGCATCTTCGCGGGAAAGAGCTGTTGAAGAACTGCCGGAAGCAGCAGACAGGTGATCGCCGAATACCTTAAGCCCTGCCTGACGGAAGGCATTTACCAGGCTCGGCGTACCGACAATATAGAATGTATCCTCAGGATGAATCCGCTGCATTTCTTCAATGATCACCTGTGTGGACAGATACATCTGGTCCGGAGCTGCAGGGATTCCCATGCCTGCGAGTTTATTTAAATAGTCCTGCTGATTTTTAGAAGAGTTATTTGTGAAATAACAATAACTGCGGCCTGTCTCCTCCAGCTTTTTCAGAAAGGGCATTGTAAAGTCAAAGAGCCGGCTGCTCAGATAGATGGTCCCGTCCATATCCAGAACAAAAAGACGGACCTGCTTCAGGCGTTCTTTCAGGAGGCTCTCCGTGTCCTGTTCGGGACAGATGTTATTCATTACACTGTATCCTGCAAAGTGATTTTCGTAATCCATGATATACCTGCTCATAATCTGTATCTTTGACATGATCTGCTTTGTCGATATCCGGTGATTCATTTTAACAGGCACGGACACAATCTACAAGGAACGGTGCAGATTCTGCCTGGATTCATAAGGCTTCATAAGACTTCGCCGGCTGCTGCAGAGGTGGTCCGGAGCAAAAAAGCCGCCAGAAAGCTGAGTGTCAGAAAAGTCTTGCATTTAACTGCTTATCTGGCATATAATGTGTTTTGTGCTTTCGAACTCTGCGGACGGAGAAATATTTTTTCGAAAGAAGCAGAGAATCAGGGAAGCATCTTATAAAGATGGAGACGTATCGAAGCGGTCATAACGAGCTCGACTCGAAATCGAGTTGTCGGTTAGTCCCGGCACGTGGGTTCGAATCCCACCGTCTCCGCTAGTTACAAGACCCGCATAAATACTGGGAAAACTAAAAAATCCAGTATTTATGCGGGTCTCAGCATTTCATATATAGTTTTTTTCTTATTGGATATCTGTATGTCGAATCTGTATCCCTTAACTAATTCGGCTCTTAACTGACAGCCCCGCAAACAGATTTACGGCAGTTTCCAGGATCCGGTCATTAAAGTCATATTCCGCAGTGTGCAGGGCAGGGTAATTCTCACCGTTTCCGATATAAAACATTGCGCCGGGGCAGATTTTAAGATAATGCCCGAAATCTTCCGAAGCCCGCCAGAGCTCCTGCATGGGGATGGCGGGTATTTTATTTTTCCGGGCGGTCTCAAGCACCCGGTCCAGGCAGGTGTCATGGTTTCTGGTCTCCGGGAAATAGTCGTGGATACTGCAGGTCATTTCCTGTCCCGCCTCTTTTGCAGTTCTGGAAGCATAAGCCAGGACGGACTTTTTCATCGCCTCCATTTCCTCCTCTTCTTCGGCACGCAGCGTCATACAGATTTCACCTTCTCCGGGAGATATACCGAAATCTCCGTTACCCATCCGGATACCGGTAATGGTACACAGGCGCATAGGTTTGTCTTTTTCCGTCGGATCGACCAGGTTCTGGGCATATTGTACGAGCTTGGCGATGGTGCCTGCCGGGTTATTTCCCTTTTCAGGGGTGCTTGCATGTGAAGTTTTGCCGGTCAGACAGATCCGCAGTCCCACGGAAGCAGGCTGGGTAAGTCCTCTGCGATAAACCAGGCTCCCCTCAGGATATCCTCCCAGATTGTGGAAGGCATAGATTTCTGTAATCCCTTTCTCCCGGATCAGTTCCGCGCAGCCCTGTGCTCCGGTGCCGATCTCCTCTCCGGGCTGGAAGATCAGATAGATGTCCCGGTCCAGATCCATGCCGGAGAGTTCAAGCGCCAGCCCGCACAGGGCGGCACAGTGGCCGTCGTGCCCACACTTGTGCGAGATACCGCAGTGTTCTGAAGCGTATGGCAGGCGGATCGTTTCCGGAATCGGCAGCGCATCCATATCTGCCCGGAAAGCAATGGGTTTCGGGGTGCCGCCACTGTTTTCTACAGGGACAGAGCTTTTTTTCAGAGCATAAAACCAACCGTCTCTTTTGTGTATTTCAAGAGACGTATTATCACGCAAAAAAGCCTGCAGGATTTTCATTGTCCCTGTTTCCTGCATGGAGAGTTCCGGGTACTGGTGGAGGGTGTGGCGGAGTCTTGTGATTATAAGCAGGTCTTGTTGCAGCATTGTTATATCCTCCGTAAAAAGTAACAAATTATAAAATGTCCCTGTTATTTTTGATGTCTATTTTGTATAATAATTATTAGCTCACAGGGAGAGGAATCCCTGTATCTTGGATAATATCATAAATCGTAGTCAGTTTGGATTAACAGGAGGCAGCTTATGTTACGTATTGGAATGCTTACCAGCGGCGGTGACTGCCAGGCCCTGAACGCTGCAATGCGCGGTGTATTCAAGGCGGTGACCCGCAATTCAAAAGAGCCTGTTGAATTTTACGGATTTGAGGACGGCTATAAGGGCCTGATCTACAGCAAATTCCGCATTCTTGACGGCAGGGATTTCAAAGGTATCCTGACCCGTGGCGGCACCATGCTCGGTACCAGCAGATGCCCCTTCAAGACCATCCGCGATCCCGATGAGAATGGTCTGGATAAGGTTGAGGCAATGAAACAGACTTATCATAAGCTGCAGCTTGACTGCCTGGTTATGGGCGGCGGCAATGGCTCTACAAAGACGGCTAATCTTCTGAGTGAAGAGGGGCTGAACGTCATCACTCTGCCGAAGACCATAGACAACGACCTCTATGGAACCGATATGACATTTGGATTCCACAGCGCTTTGGATATCGCCACCAAGTGCATTGATGATATCCACACCACTGCTTCTTCCCACGGCCGCGTCTTCATCGTTGAGATCATGGGTCACAAGGTTGGCTGGCTTCCTCTGTATGCCGGCATCGCAGGCGGCGCAGATATCATCCTTCTTCCCGAGATCCCCTATGACATCAATAAGGTTGTCGATGCAATTGAGGCCAGAGACAAGGGCGGCAGCCGTTTCACGGTCATCGCAGTTGCAGAGGGCGCTATCTCCAAAGAGGATGCCAAACTCTCCAAAAAAGAATACAAAAAGAAAATGGCAAACTACGAGTATCCGTCTGTTTCCTATGAGATCGCGGACCGCATTCAGAAGGCGACCGGACGTGAAGTCCGTGTTACGGTTCCCGGCCATACACAGCGCGGCGGCGCTCCCGATGCCTATGACCGTGTGTTCTCCACCCAGGTCGGCGCCGCAGCTGGCAAGCTGATCCTGAAGAAACAGTACGGCTATATGATCGCGCTTGTTGACGGCCAGATCACAAAGGTTCCGCTCAGCGAAGTCGCGGGCAAGCTTAAAACGGTCGATCCCAATGCTCAGATCATCAAGCAGGCCAAGTTGGTCGGCATTTCCTTCGGCGATTAAGCGGGAATAAGTCATCGTGGACGGTTCTGTATGACTCATTTGAGGACCCGGAGACGGTTCTGAATATCCCGATTTGCCGGTCAAGGCAGTCGATCCTGTCCGGTTGACGTCAGCCGAAAAACAGGTACAATACTACATACAGGCAGGGTGTGCCGCTGCTGCGGCGCACCCTGTTTTTAACACTATCAACAAGCCGTACCGCAGGAACTGCGGCGCACCTGCACAAGATCACCCTGTACCGCAGGAGCCGCAGCGGATCCCGCGCAAGAACAATCCGTATCGCAGGAACTGCAGTGGATCCTGTGCATGAAAAAGAGGCAGGGAATATGCCGGATCAGAATTATATAGCTTTATATCGAAAATACCGTCCCAGAGACTTCGATGATGTCCGGGGACGCGACGCGATCGTACGCACACTGAAAAATCAGATCGTATCCGGGAGGATCGGACACAGTTATCTTTTCTGCGGAACGCGCGGAACGGGCAAGACGACCATTGCCCGTATTTTTGCACGTGCGGTCAACTGTGAAAACCAGCATGACGGAAATCCCTGCGGAGAATGCCCCACCTGCCGCGCCATTGCGGCAGAGGCCAACCTCAATGTGACGGAACTGGACGCTGCTTCCAACAACAGTGTTGATGATATCCGCGCCATCGTTGACCAGGTGGAATATTCACCGACCCAGGGGCGCTTCCGCGTCTTTATCATTGATGAGGTGCACATGCTGTCCAATGCTGCCTTCAATGCCCTGCTCAAGACATTGGAGGAGCCGCCCTCATACGTGATTTTTATCCTTGCGACAACAGAGCCCAACAAACTCCCTGTTACCATTCTTTCACGCTGCCAGCGCTATGATTTCGGCAGGCTATCGACGGATGTGATCGAGGGACGGCTGCGGGAAGTGGCACAGATGGAGTCGCTCGATGTGGAGGAAAAGGCATTTCGCTATATAGCGGGTGCGGCAGACGGCTCGATGCGTGACGGCCTGAGTCTTCTGGACCAGTGCAACGCCTTTAACCTCGGCGGCGGTACCCTGACCTATGAGCGGACGCTGGAAATTCTGGGTGCTGTGGATACGACGGTGTTCGGAGATCTCTACCTGGGCATCCATGACGGCAAGGTGACAGATGCCCTTAAAGTCCTGGATGCAATCCTTCTTCAGGGTCGGGAGCTTATGCAGTTTGTCACGGACTTTACATGGTATCTCCGCAATCTCATGCTCCTGAAAGCATCTGAGGAAACGGCGCGCTCACTGGATATCTCCGCGGACAATCTCCGCATGATGATCGATCAGGCGAGGATGTCGGATATGGAGGAGATCATGCGCTGTATCCGTGTCTTTTCCGCTCTGCCGGATCTGATCCGCTATTCTCCCAACCGCAGGATCCTGACCGAGATGACGATCATCCGTGCCTGCCGCTCTGCCATGGATGACGGAGCAGAGGGCGGTGAAACACTGCTTCTTGACAAAATCAAAAACCGGGTCCGGGAGATGGAGACGCAGATCTATAACAATGAGATGGCAATCGAGGCCATTGCGGGCGGAACCGCTTCCGCCGGATTTGGCGGTGCAGGCTTTTCCGGAGCTTCGTCCGGGAAGATGCCCGGCGCTTCCCGGGGGCTTTCCGGCGCAGGGAATGCCGGAGACGAGAAAGGAACATCTGCCGGTTCTGCCGGGGAACCTGCTGTTGCCCAGGAGCTTCCGCCGGCTCTCCCTGAGGAAATCCGGGAGATCGTGTCAAACTGGTCGCAGTATGCTTCAGAGGCGCCCCACGGCTCCAGGCGGCTTGCCCTCAGAAATGCGCGCCTGAGCCTCGGAGACCATGGACAGCTTCTTATTATTTTTGAAAAAGAATACGGGAATCCATACATTTACCAGCGAAGAGATGACAACGGAGAGTCCAGCCGGCGCGTGGATGATGACCGGCGGCAGCTGCAGCAGTATCTGCAGGGGAAAGTCGGGAAAGCGATTGAAATCGAATACCGGGTACTTGACAGGGGCGGAAGGATAACAGACAATTATGTCGATTTGCTTTCGCTCGTCGAACCGGGAGCAATCCGCATGTCTGTTGAAACAGAGGACATGTAAGCGGCGGGGATCCGGGGCGCAGCAGCAACTCCAGGAAAATGCCGCAAAAGATCTCCCCACTGTTTTCGCCTGCGCGAATACGGTGAAGGTGCCCCTCTGACGAGCGGCATGGGCGGTAAGAGTTATATATCAGACATACAGGACATATACTGCATACAAAACTCAATATGCATGATACAGAGAAAGAGTTTTTGTAATAACAAAGTGATTTTTTTACGGAGGAAAAAATGGCAAGAAGAGGCGGATTTACAGGCGGAATGCCCGGCAACATGAATAATCTGATGAAACAGGCACAGCGCATGCAGCGCCAGATGGAAGAGAACAAGAAAGCTCTCGATGAGAAGGAGTTTAAAGCTACAGCGGGCGGCGGCGCTGTCGAGGTCGTTATGACCGGCGCGCACGAGATGAAATCCATTACCATCGATCCCGATGCGGCAGACCCCGATGATGTCGAGACCCTCCAGGACATGATCCTTGTTGCTGTTAATGACGTTCTCAATCAGATCACGGAAGAGAGCGGCAAGCTGATGGGCGGCATGGGCCTTGGATTCTGATCTTTCGGCTATGGGCCTGGGATCCAGATCCTTTGGCTATGGGGCCTGGATTCTGATCTTTCGGTTATGGACCAGAAGATTCTGTCCACAGCACCCGGCGCAATCGCAAAAGGACTGTGAACAGGAAAGATCAAAAAAATGCCGTATAGGACGCTGCGGAGAGAGACGGCCCTGCCGCTTCCGCATGTGCTGAGGTAAAGTAGTGGATTTATATTCCGGTTATATAAATAAACTGATCGATGAGCTTGCTTCGCTGCCCGGAATCGGGAACAAATCCGCGCAGCGGCTTGCTTTTCATATCATAGGAATGTCACCTGCCCGTGTGAACCGTCTTGCGGATACGATCCGCAGCGCCAAGGAACATGTGACATTCTGCAAGGTGTGTCAGAACCTGACAGACGAGGAAATCTGTCCCATCTGCAAAAATCCTGCCAGGGACAAAAGCACGATCATGGTTGTTGAAAATCCCCGCGACCTTGCCGCCTACGAGCGGACAGGTCGTTTTCAGGGACTCTATCATGTGCTGCACGGGGCGATTTCCCCTATGCTCGGCGTGGGCCCCGGAGATATCCGGCTGAAGGAACTGATGGAAAGACTGCGCGACGAGGAAGTCAGAGAAGTCATCATTGCGACCAATTCCAGTCTCGAGGGAGAGACCACCGCGATGTATATCAGTAAGCTGGTCAAACCTGCCGGCATCAAGGTCACCCGCATAGCCAGCGGGGTCCCTGTCGGCGGCGATCTTGAAAATATAGACGAAGTAACCCTCCTTCGCGCACTTGAGGGCAGGACGGAACTGTAAAAAGCCGACATGAGAGGAAACTATGATAAGAAAAGAACATTTCGGCAATATGCCCGATGGCAGGGAGATTTCTCTCTATACTCTGGAAAATGACAGGATCAGGGCATCGGTCTCGGATCTCGGTGCGGTCCTTGTGCGCCTTTTTGTGCCCGGAAGAGACGGGCGGAAAGAGGATATCGTTCTCGGTTTTGATTCCGGAGAGGAATATCTGGACAATCCCCACTGTATCGGCGCCACGGTTCTGCCGGCTGCCAATCGCACGAAAGACGCCAGTGTGGTGATCGACGGGACGGAATATCATCTGCCTGTCAATGACGGAAAAAACAATCTCCATTCTGACCAGACTTCCTTTACCACCATGTGGGATGTCGACGGCCTGGACGAGAATTCTATCACATTTGTCCATACGCGTGCGGACATGGAGGACGGACTTCCCGGTGACCGCCGGTTTGAGACTGCATATACACTGCTTCCGGACGGGATTCGGATCGACTATCATGTGACTTCATCCCGCCCTACATATATTAACCCTACCAATCACTCCTATTTTAACCTTGCAGGGAATGCGGGCGGCAGCGCGCTGGGTCAGACGCTGCGTCTGTATGCGTCTGCTTTCACGCCCCTTGGAGAGGGAAAGATTCCTACCGGTGAGATCCGCCCAGTAGGGGGGACCGCTTTCGACTTTACGACTGCAAAAACCATCGGACGGGACATCGAAAACGGAGATCCCCAGCTGATCCTGGGCGGCGGATATGACCATAACTTCGTGATTGACGGATATAAGGGGAACGGGAAACTTTTGCCGGCCGCATGGGCGCAGGACCCTGCGAGCGGCCGTACAATGACGGTCTATACCACCATGCCCGGTGTCCAGCTCTATACAGCAAACTATACAGATATCGAAAACGGCAAAAACGGTGCCCATTACAGACCGCGCGGCGCATTCTGCCTGGAGACACAGTTCTTCCCTGATAACGTCCATCATGACAACTTTGTTCATTCCGTTTTCGGGGGAAACACGGAACTGACTTCAACCACCTTTTTCCGTTTTTCTGCAGAGCAGTATTCTGTGCTGGAAAGGAAAGCCAACGCAGGAAAATCAGATGAGCCCAAAGGGAATGCCCGGAATGGGGATGCGCAGAATGGGGATGCGCGGGATTTAAAAGATTCCGACGCGTCAGAAGGGAAGGCGCGTGATTCGAAGAACCCCGTAAGCGGTCCGGAAGTGAGAAAGCCGGGGCGGCCTTCAGCGGCGGCGGCTCTTTCTGCGGAAAAAAAAACGGAGAAGTCCAAGGCAGCTACTTACAGGGATAAAATCCTTCGTCATAAGAAAAGAAGGTACCGCCGTACGATCGTTTCCGTAGTGATCGTAATGGCGCTGCTTGTGTCACTTGTAATCCTGTGGATGCGGAGAGGTTATACCAGTGCGGAGCTGATCCGCATTTCTGCTATTGCTTCGGATGACACCGCTTCCTATGCCAACCTCGGCGGAAATGTTGTGCAATACGGCAGCAGAGGCGCAGTATGCATTGACCAGCGGGGCAACACCCTGTGGGACGTCTCTTATGAGATGCAGCAGCCGATCGTCAGCGTCAGCGGAGAGGTCATCGCGATCGCAAACCGCAGCGGATACAATGTCTATGTGATGAATACCCTGGGACTGATGGGAACGATCCGGACGACGCTGCCCATCCACAGTATCGCAGCCGCCGAAAACGGTGAAGTGGCGGTCACTATGGACGATACCAGTACCACCTGGGTCCGGCTGTATGCCTCGGACGGCAGAGAGATTGCCTATCTGATCCGCACGATGGAGGAGAACGGCTACCCGCTTGCGGCGGCAGTATCGCCGGACGGGGAGACACTCTGCCTGTCCAGCGTATCCATGGCCAATGCCGCTGTGAAAACCAATATTTCTTTTTATAATTTCGGCAGCGCCGGACAGAAGACGGACGACCACCTGGTCCAGCACTCCGACTTTATCGATGAGGTGATTCCCTTCCTGCATTATTTTGACAATACCACCTGCGTCTGCGTTTCCGATAAGCAGCTGTTCTGCTTCTGGACGACTATATTCCGGTCGTCCGGCAGCACTTACGTGCAGCTCCCGGACAATGTTCTGGGTGTTTTCTGCGGGGACAGCTTTGTCGGTATTCTTTCTACGAACACGAAAGGCGACACGCAGTACAGGCTCGATCTCTATAATAAGAGGGGAAAACACTCCGGAAGTGTCAATTTCACAATGCAGTACACAGACATAGATATAGCCGGTGATAAGATCTACATCCACAATGATCAGGAATGCCAGATCTTTACAGCGGGCGGCAGGTGTCTGTTTAAGGGAAAATTTGAAAAGCCTGTCTACGCAGTGATCCCCGGAGCCAGACTCAGTGACCTTTTGGTCGTGACGGACGGCGAAGTGGACAGCGTGCGCCTGCATTGAATGAATCTGCAAAATATTTGGAACAGCAGCTTGCGGCTCCGGACGGCAGCATGTGACGCAGGCTCTGGATCCAAAGAGGATCACAAGTGCCGGGCGCAGGGGCGGAAAGGAAAAATGTGAATCTCTATTTCTGGTTGATCATCGTTGTGTCGATCATGATCATGATATCCGGATTTGTCCGAGGCTATCACAGAGGATTCGTAAAAGAGCTGGAAGGACTTGTCGCTGCAATCTTTGCCGTCATATCCCTGGTTCTGATCAGCGGACTCGTCAGAGGTACGATCGGAGAAAATGTCAGTGCAAAAGCACTGGCGATTGCAATGCTGATTGTGATCGGCGCGCTCTATTCCCTGTGCCGCATTATTTTCGGATCCCTTAAATTGTTCGCCGGACTTCCTGTGATCAGTTTCGCAGACGGCGTGCTCGGGCTTCTGGCCGGGGGCGCAAAAGCATTCATGCTACTATATATAGTGGACCATGTTGCCAAAATCTGGCTTAATTTGTAAAGCAAAAAAAGTGTAAAAAAAAATTAAAAATTTCCTTGCATTTTAAGAAACCCCGTGATATTATAATACTCGCCGCTGAGATAACGGCGGCAAACAACAGCAAAAAAGATGGTTTTCAATTAAAAAATTGAAAAATATCTTAAAAAGTTGTTGACAGCTTCGAAAAGATGCGGTACAATATCAAAGTTGCTGCAAGAAATGCCCTGCATTTCAAGAGCGACAATGATCGGCTGATTCAAAGCTGAAAATTGCACACCTGCCTTGCAGGAACGGTGCAAAACATTTCCAATCTTATATGAGAACAAGACAGAAATGCAACCCTGAATATATTCCTTTATATTTGAGGTCAGCAACATTTTGTTGATGACAGCGGTCACTTAATAGACCGTGCCAAAATGGCGAAATTGAGGAAATTCAGAGGACATTGAATTGTTGAGAATCATTTGAGCAATCAAGTAATTTTCGAACAACCCAATTCAGTAAAAGGATAAAAAATGGAAAGCCAAGTCCATTTTGACCATGAGAATTTCTTTCATATTAAGATCACAGCATTTCCTGAGGGAAATGAAAAATTTTAACATGAGAGTTTGATCCTGGCTCAGGA
>Ga0256407_10011471_pt1 | contig 12247 bp, 13 predicted proteins | sample RumenRJG_04DNA_FD_193489 | JGI IMG/M metagenome (GOLD analysis project Ga0256407, IMG submission 193489) | Bovine rumen microbial communities from Lethbridge, Alberta, Canada - RJG_04 | ecosystem: Host-associated > Mammals > Digestive system > Stomach > Rumen | place: Canada: Alberta... | reverse complement strand
GATGATATCGGAATCTACGTTGCCATTCTATCTTATCTTGTTCTTGATAGTGTTGATTATATGCTTATGGCCTGTAATCTCCGTTTTTTTTAATTGTAATGCATAGTTTATTATGGCGCACAAAACTTTTATATCCTATAAGTATAACGAAGCTAGGGATTTGAGGGACCGAATCATTTCAGCCCTTGGAGAAGACGCTTCTTTCTATAGAGGCGAAACATCAGATACACCTGACCTTACTGATACAACAACAGAGAATATAAAGAGAAATTTAAGGAATATGATGTATGACACCTCCGTTACCATTGTAATCCTGTCTCCCAATATCAAAGAAAGTAAATGGATTGACTGGGAGATTGAATACTGTCTGAAAAGTATCTCACGCAAGGATCGTACTTCGCATACAAATGGAGTCGTAGGCGTAATAATGAAAGTTAATGGGGGTTACGACTGGTTGAAGTATTCTGTAAAAGAGGATGATGGTTGTACAGTAAGTTATTACCATTCAGATAAGCTTTATGACATCATCAATAAGAACAGATTTAACCAGAACCCACCTGTGTATACTTGCCCTACGTGCAAATGTTATAATAGACTTAACGGGAGCTATATAGCAATTGTTGAAGAAGATGAGTTTCTTGCTAATCCCAGTTATTACATTAACAATGCTTATGATAAAAGTGAGAATGACGCAAGTGGATATGTGTTGACAAAGACAAGATGCTAGTCGTAAGTATCCAAAAGATCGAGGGAATCAATGATGGTCGGGATGATGGTGCATAATATAATAAGATGTGTTTTAATGCAATCCTAAAAATGCTGACTTGGCAGGATTCCCGCCCTTAAAGGGAATTTGCATACTTTTGGACGCCTAGTGGTATAAGAATGTACTTTATGTTGTTTTGAGAAGAATGGTAGGCAATGGGTAATCTGTCAAAAAATAGTAATTGGAAACGATTGCATGATGATAAATCGATGCAAAGAAACGTTGACGGTGATGACAATAGAGCCGCATGTATAAACGATATTTGGTCATATTCTACAGGCAAGTTTATTGAGATAGTGGCCGAGTTAAATCGTCTATCGCAGATTTGTTTTACAAACAAACTTCTTTTAAATAAGGCATAATTCAAGTGTTTGGTAAATTCGTTATGTCGAAAGGTGAGATAGATAGACTGGGACAGAAGATTGGGGCTTCGGGTGAAGTGTCGCAGGAAGACTTGAATAAGCTTCAGGAATTTCGGCAGACATTTCAGGAACCAATCTCGAATGTGTTCAACTTTGTGTTGGGTATAGCTCGCAAGGTTGATAAGCAGTGTATCGTGACCTATCGTATAAAACGAATAGATACAATCGTAGAAAAACTTCGCCGGTTCCATGAGAATCCCAACGGAAAGATGAGTCTTTCGCGCATGTGGGATATCGCAGGATGCCGCTGCATATTAAACACCACCGATGAAAATAAGCTTTATGTACTGCTGAAAAAGATACAGAAAGAGTACGGCCGGGACTGTAAAGTTAAAGACTATGTGGCAGAGCGGAAAGACTCGGGTTATCGCTCCATCCATATATACGTGAAAGACCATCAGACACAGAAACATATTGAGATACAGATAAGAAACAAAGCTCAGCACAACTGGGCAACTTTGGTGGAAATAGTGGACCTCTTGTTTGGAACGAAGAACAAGGAACGTGGTGCAGAGAGTCAATTGGGACGATTCTTGTATTTGTATTCTAAGGCAGAAGACTTAACCAAAGAAGAGTTCTCAGAGATGCTAAAGATAGAGCGCAAGGTCAAAGTGTTCGAAAGAATGAGTAACGTATTGACCAGAAACTATCTCAACATCCGCCGTCAGTGGCTTAAGCAAAAGACAAAAGGTAATTATTTTGTAATTACAGCTAATAAGAGAGGTTCGGAAATAGTATCTTTTCCAACGTTCAAAGAGGCAGAGACAGCATATTATGAGAAGTATTTAACAAACAGCGATTCAAATATTGTACTCACTCACCTGAGGATGCCTGATTTTAATCAGATTAGTATGGCCTATTCAAACTATGTGCTGGCTATGCATGCCTTCTTCGATGATTATCGAGTTCTTGTTTCTCAGAAAATCATTATGTGCATAAAAGATGGCTTTTACTACAAATTCATCAAATATTTCAAGATCTATACAAGCAATGTGAGATGTCACTTTGAGAATTTGTCACTGGAAATCCAAAGCATAAATGATTGCAATAACGATCCTACGATAAGCAGGAATCAGATAAACAAGTGGGTAGGTGAGATAAATATTAGACTCAATCTCTGGGTTAAGGAAACAAGAGTGTTTTTGATGGAAATAGGTCGCGAATCATGGAGAAATCCATTGAAAAGATGGCTTGTTAAGAACAGAATGAAGCAGTTGCAGAAGGCAATTAATGAAGGTCATAGGCCAACCAAATAGAGGATTTGAAGAAGATCTTTGAGATATAAGATGAATGAAATATTTGTAGCCATAAAAGATATAGATTACATTGAGGCAAAGATAGATGCTTTGTGTGATAGGTATAATAATAGGTATGGTGCTGATTATATACAGCAGAGAGCATTGTTCAGAAGCTATTGCCATGACAAAATAGAGATCTTTGATGATTGCTTTGTGACTTCAATGCTGGGTATGATGCGATGCAAAGCGAAGGTGCTGTCCTATCAAAAAATGGATAATATTGAGATAGGTAAGGCTACTTTTGAAATAGTGGATATGTTGGCGGACCTGAAGATAATCGTTAGGAGTATGTGGCGCAGTTAATGAAGGAAATACAGCAAAAAGGTGGCGAAATGAGTCCTATTGAGCAATTCTTAATGTATAAGTTCAATGCCGAAATCGGATATTGCAATATCGCTTTGTTGAAAGCCGGGATTGGTATTTCTGAGGAACTAAAAGGGCTGGCAGAGTTAGGGAGGAAGCATATATAGAAGTATGAAAATGAACTTTTGAAGAATAAAGAAAGGTTTCAAGGACGGTATATCGAGTGATTTGAAAAAAGACGAACTATGTGGCGTGTTTTAGAAATAATAATCGGTTCTAGAGGATTAAGTGATTTTATAAGATGACAATCGGTATAATGCAGCCTTATTTTATGCCCTATATCGGGTATTTTTAGCTGATGGCGGCTGTTGACAAATATGTAGTCTATGATGACGTGAACTATATCAAAGGCGGATGGGTTGCAAGGAACAATCTGATTATTGGTGGTAAGAAACAGATGTTTCATATTGAACTGAGCGGAGCCAGCCCTAATAAGCATTTCAATGAGATATTCATCAGGGATGATTTCCGAAAGCTGAGAAAGACATTGCAGGTGAATTATTCAAAAGCGCCCTATTACGATAAGGCTATGGAACTGATGGAAAGTGTTTTTTCCTACGAAGACAAAAGGCTGTCACATTTCATTGCTAACAGCTTCAAACTGATTCTTTCTTATCTCTCAATAGATACTGAACTTATCATGTCTTCCGATCTTCAAAAAGACAATTCTCTGAAAGGAAAAGATAAAGTCATTGATATCTGCCAGAGATTGGGTGCAAATACATATTATAATGCCATTGGCGGTCAGGAGTTGTATAGCAAGGAGGAATTCAAGAAGCATGGTATAGAATTATGTTTCGTAAAACCACAGGAAGTGCCCTATTCGCAGACAGCCACGCCTTTATTCCTTGGCTGTCTATGATAGATGTGTTGATGAATAATACTGCAGAAGATGTCAGGGAACAGCTGAAAGCATTTGAGATTGTGTGATAATAATCTGTGTTAACATATGTCATTTAAAAAATTACAATTATATCGAAACAAAATAGAAGAAGTAGTTAAGGAATATGTCGGTGATAATACCTTACAGATAGAAGTGCAATCGCCGCAAAAGATTAAATATTCCGTATCTTTTTCCGATGACAAGATACTTCCTGCTATGGTTTTTGTGAACTATAACCAAGATGGAACGACAACTATAGAAGATTGTCGAGGGAGAAATAAAGAATATGCAGCTAAATTGGCAGAGCATATTGCCAAGAATACCAAGGTATGTCTATATGAGACCGGTCACTTGTATTTTACAGATATTACTCAGGAACAGTTTGACTTATTCCTGGAATTTATGACTAGCTGTAATACAACAATTACATCAGAGGCCGTGGTGAATGGTAGTAAATATTCAATCTGCGGTGAATATGGTGATATACTCTATGCTACTAAGTTTAATAATGGTTCCATATTATTTCAAGGTCATCCATGTATAACATTCAATAACGCCATTACCATCTTGGCTGATCTTTATCCGGAAGATAAGATACTGAAAGGATTAACCAAGTATTATAAGTTGAGTTTTGATCAATCAGATTTAGAGAAAGAATTATATAGTCAGTTCCCTAATCTTAATGGGAATCTCACGGAAGACGTGATAAAGGCCATTCTTCCATCAATAGCATTACGTCTTTCATTACCTGAAGGGTTGACGGATTATAGTTACCTTTGCTTCCCATTATTAAGGGGACTGGAATGTATAATAAAAACGATTTTTAAAAACAATGGTGCCACGATTCCCACGACTAAAGGATTTGCGAACTATATGTGCTATGATGATGTCAACCTAACCGCGAGTGTACACCCTACTAAAGTAGCGTTATTCCCTGATCCGATAGAAAAAGTAAGGGTAGAGACTCTCTACAAGCTATGGTTCGAACAGCGTCATCGAATATTTCACCTTGACCCGCTTATGCCCATCCTATTAAGTAAGGAAGATGCTTTGGATATTTTCGAACAATCTCTAAATATAATAAACAATGCCTATTGAAACAAGTAATTTACGTATAATAATCTCACCAAAGAGGCAGATGGCAATGGTGTTGCTAAAACGTGAACTGTACTTGTCCGATATCGTTTCGGACGTGGTCAGAGAATTGAGTAAAGTAAATTTTAATGGGGAGGTTTTTTTTGATATGTTACTCACAAAAGGTCTATCTGAGCATTATTATAACATGTTTTTTTCGGATAGAACCCTTGATCTGCGCAGCAATCGACTTGTTCAATCCCCTACGAATGCTGTGGTAGCTATGTCTAAGAGATATTATAGAACTCACCCTGAGTTGTTAGGACGTACAAGTTTGACCGTTAGACAAATCAGCTATATCAGAGAATGGGTTGGGGCTATAGATGGTTAGGTATAGGTGCCTGATGTGAATATTGTGTGGACAAACGAAAATAATGATAATTACATCAGGTGTTTCTGGAGGTTGTGAATGAATAAAAACTTTGAGACATGAGAATCATATGTATACGACCCTTAGTTAAGGACGAAAAATACAGGGGACATGACTCTGTCCTGAAAGGGTTGATAGAAGGTGAATTCTATTATCTATACGAAGGGTATGATATTCATCCTGATGAGATATTTCGCTCTGAAGATCATGTACCAAGTGATTTATTTAATCCGAGGAGATATGCCAGCAGAAATAACAGAGCCAATTTCCAAGTTGATGTCTGTGCCATCGTGGGTGCTAATGGATGTGGTAAGAGTAGTCTAATAGATATCTATATACGGTTAGTCAATAATCTGGCTGCTTTTATCTTTGGGGAAGATTTCTTATATCCAAAGGCAGAGCACTTGCATTTTATTAACAGACTGTTTGCAGAGGCTTATGTAGAGATAGACAACAGTGTTTTCTGCATACGATGTCTTCATAAACAACTGGAGGTATTACGTTTTGATTATAATGAAAGAGAGAAGAAATATATCAGAGTTCATCCTGATCCATTGTCTGAGACAGTCCAAGTGGGTGATACGATACCGCCTCATCCAGAGTATTGGAAGATCCTGAGCGAATTCTGTTATAACACCATTCTGAACTATTCGCTTCACAGCTTTAACTCTATAGCTTATCAGGAAGAGGATACATTTATATACAAGGAGTTAAGAATAAGGCAACAAGGATTCAATCGGGGATTTTTTAGGCCGGATTATGTGTTTGATGAAGATGGTAAGCAAATTGAGTTGACGAGTAAACTTCTAAAAGAAAAGTATCCAGAAGGTCTCTCATGGCTATGTGGCGTGTTCCATAAGAATGATGGATTTCAGTCACCCATCGTCATTAGTCCAAAGCGGGACTATGGAAAGATTGACATCAATAATGAGAATAAATTGTCGGAAGACAGACTCCTGTCACTGCTGTTCGTTGAGGATAATGCCGTAGACAAGAATAGTGAGAAAAGGTTTCCTTTCAGTGAAATCAATCAGAAACTTAGGATAGATGGGTTTTCTATGTCCCAGAATCAGGAGTTAGTAGAGTATTACAAGACACCACCAACGAGTCACCCAGATTTGCCACACTATACCGTGGAAGAGTATGCTGAACTTCGAAACTTTATCAGAAAGCAATATGATAAGACTTTTCATATAGAATCCGTTGACAGGCATTTTAAAGAATCTGCCATAAACTATCTGGTGGCCAAGACGATAAAGATATTTATGACTTATCCTAGATATATGGAGATAAGGGCATATATCGTCAAAAACAAAAAGACGCTAGTCCAAGAGCATGAGAAGGATTTGAAAAAGGCCTTGCAGCAATTGTGGATGGACTATTCTCATATAACTGTCAAATTGAGAAGGACTTTGAACTATCTGCGGTATGACCACATAGGAAAGAGAAAGGTATTTAAGACTAGTGCACTGGCTGAGGATATTGACCGTGTCATAGAAAAGAAGGATAAAAACGGCGTAATACTCACAGAGAAATATCCAGCCAAGGAAACTGACGAGATGCTCCCTCCTCCAATATACAAGGTGGATTTTCACGTATATAATATCAATGATTCGAAGAAGGAGAAGAAAATACCTTTTAGCAAGCTAAGTTCGGGAGAAAAACAAATTACGTATATCTTGTGCTCTTTGTTTTATTATATGCTGTGCATAGACTCTTCCCGAAGGTTTCGACATTATGATAAGAATAAAAATGAGCAGATAGAATACCGACATATTAATGTGATATTCGACGAGATTGAACTGTATTTCCATCCTGATATGCAGCGCACTTTTATCAGCACACTGATGCATGGGTTGCGGCAATTACCATTCAGGGGGATAAAGAGTCTGCATTTCCTGATAGTGACGCACTCGCCGTTTGTTCTATCCGACATACCTCTTGATAATATCCTTTTTCTGGAGAAAAATGGAAAGAAAGCCGCGAAAGAAGGGATGGCATCATTTGGCGCAAATATTCACACTATGTTGGTGAACAGTTTCTTCTTGAAAGGTGGCGCCATGGGTGAATTTGCCAAGGAAACCATTAATCAGCTGATAAATGATTTAAACATGGATTATCTGTGGAACAAGAGATCGGAATGCAATGGTGACATAAAGGAACTGACGAGTAAGTATTATGCGATATACCGCTCGTTGCCAGAGAGAAAACAAAAAGAACTGATGTCTGAAGGATTTGAAGGTGTTGCTATCAATTTGGATTATGTTAAGAGGATGGCAGAAGTGATACAGGAGCCTATTATCAGACTGCGTTTGGAGGATATTATTAGGGAAAGGAGTGGCCATGTGGATTCTTAGTTGTGATGACTCAAAGGTAAAGGAATACGTAAAACTCTTCGAAAAGCATACAAAGTTGCGTTTCAATGAGAAGACTGGCTTGAAGACTTATGCTAGCAAGTATCAAGAGTGTAAGGCATACAAATGGCTTACAAAGGAAAAGATAGAAGAGTATATGACTGCGAAACCTAAGAGACTGCTGGAGATGCATGATGAACTCTATAAACATCTGTTAGGAAAAAGAAAAACTATTCCTAAGAAAGAAATAGATTGTGTGAAGCACATTATTAACTATAGTTCCTACATTGATAAGAATAAAGATATGAGCTATGCACTGGCAAAGCTGATGAACAGCAATACCTGCACTTACTGCAACAGGCAATATACACTGACTGTGGTAGATGAGAAGAAAGGCAAGCAATTGTTAAGACCCGAATTCGACCATTGGTTTCCTCAGAGCAAGTACCCAGATCTGGCGCTCTCATATTATAATCTGATACCAGCCTGCCACTATTGCAACTCTTCGCTTAAGGGTTATGAGGAGATGGATATCAAGAAACATATACATCCTTATATAGATAAGAAGATCGGATTCCACTTCTCGTATGTGCCCACATCAGAAGGATATGCTGTAGTGACAGAGAAGAATGATGATGTAGATGAAAAATACTATAAGAGGGTATTTAATACGCTGGACTTGTTTAATATTCAACAAGTGTATGACGCCCATTCTGACTTGGAACTGAAAGATCTTTTAGAATTAGCCAAAGCCAATCCCAAAGAATATATTGATACGTTAGTCAACGAAGTGATATCTAAACTTGGCGTCAGTCAAGAAGATGCCTACCGCATGCTCTTCGGTATAGAAATAGAAGAAGAAAAATACAGAAACCGCCCCTTGTCGAAATTCAAGAATGACATTATCAGGAAACTGAGAGGGGAAATGGGGTGATGTAATGAATATGTATTAATAGGTTTATTATGGAAAAGAAGTACTCTGTGTTTGTAAGTTCTACTTTCTCTGATTTGAAAGAGGAAAGGAAGAAGGTAATAGATGCTTTGCTTCAGATGAATTGTTTTCCTATTGGGATGGAGTATTTTAATGCTGAAGATGATACCCAGTGGAATATCATAAAGAATCTTATAAACGAGTGTGATTATTATATTATCATTATTGCAGGTCGTTATGGATCTATAGAAAAGGAAAGTGGTAAAAGCTATACGCAAAAGGAATATGAGTATGCTATAGAAAAAGGTATTCCCGTTCTTCGTTTTGTTCATGAAGATATTAATCGACTTACGGGAGATAAGTTGGAAGAAACTGATGAGGGGAAACGGAAGCTGAAGTCTTTTACTGAAGAGGCGAAAAGAAAGATGTGTAAATTCTGGACTAATCCAGAGGGGCTTGCAGCTCAAGTGGTGTTGAGTTTGACTTCTATGATAAAGACTAACCCTCGTACTGGATGGATTAAAGGAGATGTGATTAGTTCTGAGAAGGCTAATTCAGAAATTTTAAAGATTAAAGACGAGAATGAGGTGCTGCTAGCTAAGATAAAAAAGTTGGAAGAAAGTGGACCTGATGGTATTGAAAAACTGTCTCAAGGAGATGATTTGTATTCTGTCCATTTTGACTATAAGGTATATGTAGGGAATGACACTTATGAGACCGAATATGAAGACGGGGCTGAAGAATTTAGCTGGAACAAGATATTTGCATTCCTCTCTCCGCATTTAGTAATTGAATGTGAGGAGTCAAATCTTAATATGTTCTTCAATGATTTTATCCGTCGCAATGCAGATTCTTCTTTTGGAAGAGTAACAAAGATATATGATGAATGTTTTCAAGAGGTTAAGGTTCAATTTATTGCCCTGGGGCTCATACAAGAAAGTACAAGGAAGAAAAGTGCTGGGAATGTGCACAAGTATTGGAGCTTAACCCCCTATGGGAATAAGATGATGATGAAATTGAAGGCTATTAAGAAAAAATAGAAGGGTTATGAGAATTAAGATTTACGATTTTAAGCAGTTGGAAGGTAAGACGTGGTATTTAGGTTCTGGTAATCTATTTGATTATTTGTCTCAACTCCGTTCCGACTTCTTTCTCTATAAGATACAAAGGAGATTGGTGTCAAATCGATATTTAGACAGTATTTATCAAACAATAGAACAAGGTGAACCAATCCCGCCTCTGACTCTTATATCAAACCAATCATTGATCATTAATAATGGTTCTGCAGAGGTAGATATGCAGGACATTGATATCTTAGATGGCTTGCAACGTACTTATAGATTATGGGTGATTTATAAGATTGCCCTATTGTGTAAGAATTTGGTGCAAAAAGATTCTAATGGGTTATTGAATAAGCTAAAGGAAGAGAATCCAGAATTGTTGGAATTGGATTTCATTAATCTTAAGTTCCTAAAACATATGATGGAAATAAATGGAGATAGGCTATTTATTGAAAACCTGGTTAATAAAATGAAGAATTTTGATATAACCATCACTGTGTGGTCAGGATTAACCGAGAATGAAGTAGTGAAAAAAATGCTCATTTTAAACGCAGGGCAAAAACCTGTGTCAGTTACACATCAATGTGAATTAATCTTTATGCGTTTCTTTGATGCTAAAGAATTAAAAATTGATGCAAATAAAATAAAACTATATAGAGAGAAAGACGATCAGTTTGATAAAGTTAGAAAAGGCATCAGGGTGGAAGGTGAATATCTTTTTTCATCGGTAGTAATCTCGCTTCTGTCATACATATATCATAAACCTATGCGCGTGTCTCTCGATAAGATTATACAATGGGACAATGATAATTTTTTTGCATCTGAGGAAATGTTAGGTTTCTTTAATAAAAATTTTCTGACTCAATTTGTTCTAGCTATTTATGAAACCGACATTGAGGTGTGCAAAAACAATGGAGTAAAAACTTCTATGTTCCCAAATCAGGAGCTACGCTCATGGTTTGGGAAAGATACCACAATGTCTGGGGTGTTTGCTGCATTAGGTGATATGCTAATTTCACCTTCTGCTTTCGCGAAAGCTGTAGGTAGAATAGATTTCGACTTGACAGGTTTTGAACAAGAATATCAGTCGCTTTCTAGCGTACGCATTAATGTGGGTAATGAAGTAAGAAAGGCTGTCTATAAATATACAAAGGGGCAGTTAAGTGGCACGCCTATTAATTGGATGATGGCTTTCGGAAATAATCAGAATGACTATGCAAAGGGAAATACTCTATTTTAAGATGCTTAAGAGCATCTGCGATGCAGCAGATAGCCCATTGACTCCACAGGAAAAAGCAGATTTTAATTCAGCAATGGATGCCCATGATTTTGATGGTTGTTTTGACCAACTTGACAATCATGTCATTACTGAAAAGTATAAATTAATTACTGACAGTATACGCTATTATAAAGATGCATCACCTTTGACAGATTTTATTGATACGGAATCAAATGTAGTATTCGCGGATATTACAGATGATATACGGAAGATACATATTAGACCACTTGTCTATAATTCGCTTTCACAACATTTTTTTGTTCTTTCTTCTTGTACATTATTGGATGAGACTGGTACTAATTATATAGATTTAACTTCAAATCCTGCTGTCTGGATAGGCGTAGAGCATATTTGGAATGCGATTATAGATAACGCTGCAGATGTTATGACATTTTTTCAAATGGTTGATCGTAAGGAAAAATTTAAACTGGTGTTCGTGTCAAACATGATGCTTGCTGGTATTGGCGAAGAACATTTATTCAAGAATTATTCTTATGCTTACCTATGCTATATAAATGAGAATAAGTTTAGGCTCCCTCAAATATTGGAGACTCATGACTCAAGATTTGTGTCTACTCCACTCGTTATTAATGCGAACAACTATGATCAGTATTATGATGTATATAATGCATTGAATGATGCAAAGCATGCAACTAATATATTAACACAATTCGTGCATATTTACCAAGCTATTGAATTATTGGCATATCGGTTGAAAATGGCCAAATTAGTAAATTCAACATCAGGAATGAAACAATCTGCAATCAGACAATTAATGTCTTATGCAAAAACCTTCAAGGAAGATGAGTTCCCATCAATAAAGAATCTTTTTATTAAAGTATTTCCAGGGATTGAGAATAATATGGATCATGCCCTTTTAGGGCCTCCATGTAAGTCTTTCCTAGATAAAATGTATGGAATTGCATATCCATTGGTTGCTATAAAGAATGAAGATGTTGCAAAATTGGTATATCAATTGAGGAATAGTATAGTTCATAATAAAGAAACAGAACTTCATTTCAATTATAACAACACAGAAGAGTATAAAGATGTTATTCCTGTGATAAAGGATCTCATCAAGATACTGCCAGAGGCTATTATTAAAATGCTAAATGATAGCAATTCTGCAAGAAGGAGGGAGATTGAATATTCAGAAAGAATTCTGCGGATGTATTAATAATACCCAAACAACATTTGTTGTCAGTCAATATAAATGGTGAAGCAGAATATTGAGCGAAAGAGAGAGATAACTTCTGTGAGCATATGATTGTGCTGCAGCTTCAGTTATTCTTGACAATTGCTAAGCGCGAGGGAATTTAAGTTAGAAGATAAATGGACAGATATGGCAAATAAGAATTTGGAAGAATTAAAAGAGGTACGAAAGCA
>Ga0256407_10011468_pt1 | contig 12249 bp, 10 predicted proteins | sample RumenRJG_04DNA_FD_193489 | JGI IMG/M metagenome (GOLD analysis project Ga0256407, IMG submission 193489) | Bovine rumen microbial communities from Lethbridge, Alberta, Canada - RJG_04 | ecosystem: Host-associated > Mammals > Digestive system > Stomach > Rumen | place: Canada: Alberta... | reverse complement strand
TTCCCAATAACCCCAATAAGGAGCAAGTATCGCAAAGAACAATCTCCATCCAGAGTAGTTCAGATTTGCCATCCTCTTCATGAAATTCTGAGCAAGGACATGTCCTCCTATCGGCTCTGTGTTGTCGTGAAACCACGCATGTAAGTAAGTAAGTTCGGTAGCCTTTTGCTCCCGATAAAAACCAGACTCAACGACCTTCCCTTTGTATGACAATCCCCAGCATAGACTATCAAGCAAGTTGCCTTTGTCGTCCATGTGATGCCCACCGCTGTACGTTTTGATGGTGTCACCAATTTCCTGTATCGTACTTTTGGCGTATTCAACAAGGCGACGGTTCTGTTCAGCGACAGCGTTAGCCATTAACTGAGCCTTTATTTCGCTTGCGTTAAATCCGACTATTTTACCTTCCTTCATTATTTCCAACTATTTCTCGTTGCGTATATACTTACACCACCTAACTGAGAGGGGTCTGCATTGTCAACAGTAAGATTAAACGTCTCCCCGTAGCGTGTCAACGAAATTTTGTCACCCTTGTGCGGAACTATCCATTTACCTTCATTGTCTTGTGTTAAAGGGATGGAAATGATGTAGCTTGACGTCTGCATCACACGACCTTCCTCATCGGTTGCCATGTGTTCATCCATAACACCCTCGTACACGGTAATTACAGTATCGGACTGCATACCCTTGCCTGCAATCGTGCGTGTTATCGTTCCCTCATAGGGGTATTCAAGAATCTCGCCCTTAATCATATAGAATCAATATCTTCGATTGATATGAACTTTATCTTATTTATTGCACCTTCAAGTATATCTGCCTTGCTATCGTCGTATTTCTTGTAGATTGTCAAAGCATAGTCAATCTTTCTGCTTTGAAAGATGTCGGTCTCGCTACCGACAGTCTTCTGATAGCCATTGTGAGATTGAGAATAAGAAGGCGAACTCGAAGGGCTTAGCATGACCGCTGTAAATATAGTATCAGCAATCATTAAGTCTTTCTGACGTTGAGTAATTTCTCCACCATAAGCATCTTGAGTAGGAATACATTCTCTATCGTATATAATCGTCTCAAGTGTTGATTTATCAAACGTATATCGAGTCTTAGAGCCAAGCCATTCAAGTATCGTCATCATTTATATATTTTAGCTATGAAACAATCTGTTTTTTCTTAAATCAACTATCAGCTGTAGTCGTGTCAACACATACGTGATACTGAGATTCGTTCAGTACAGTTGCATAACGACCCAATGCGTCTGTATGATAAGATTTAGTTATGCCGTTAGGAGTAATCTTGTTGATAATATAAAGCAAGTTGTTCCACTTGGCCATAGACCATTGAATATTATCATTGATTTCACCACTTTGCATTAATTTAGCCCACTCTGGAATAGCGTGAACAACAACACCTGCCATGCCAAGAGGACGCAATACAGCAGTTCCCTTCTTCCATCCACGAACTGTATAGTAAGAAGTAATACCATGTACAGTTTGCTGCTCATGAACAACACGGATAGGAGCAATCTTACTGATGTCAGAAGTAGAATATGCTACTAATTGCTTCCATGTAATAGTATCAGCATTAATAGAAGAATTTGAATTGTTGATAACAACGACTTTATCAGGTGCTTCCAATCTAATATAACGATTTACCTCTTTTATAAATGCAGCGTTCTTCAACAATACATTTACAACCATGTCGTATGGAATGTCCCATTCAAATGGAGTTGACTCATCAAGGCTCTTCTTTTCCTTAAAATCAAGCTCAATTTTCTTCATCTGCTCAGGAATATCACATGATGGGTCAGTCCAAACCTTAGCGCCTGCTTTCTTGAAGTTCTCAAGAGGGATATAAGGTCTCTGAGAAACAACAACGCCGCTTGCGCCTTGTGAGGTCTTTGTAGACGCACTGCCATCTGATGTGATATCTTGAACTGTTGTAGTATTATAAGCACCTCCGTAAGACAATGTCATAGCTGCCATGTTAGACAGACGAAGGTTGTGTGACTTAATAAGGTCTTTAACGCCACGCTGTAATGCTGTTACAAGACTTCTGTCCTCAGGAGACATCTGAGCGAGTCTATTTTGAAGTCCAATCTTAGACATTGATGTTTCGAACAATCCTTTTCCATATCCGAAGATAGCACCAGTCTCCTCGTGAAAGCCCTCTGTCTCAAGCTGACGAGTCTCACTGAGCGGAGCCATTGGGTCAGCCATAGGAACAACACGAACTTCTCGTTGCTGAACAGTCCAAGCTGGATTCTTCTTTGTGTCTGCAAGGTCAATGTCATATTCAGAACCTTCGATAACGAAGTGTTCAGTCCAAAAGTTTGCGTTCTCCTGTAACTCGATAGAATCTACGAGTTGCTGTAGGAAGCCGACCTCTCCTGTATCGTACAGATGGTCATACATTCTGTTAATTGTCTCTTCCGCAGTCCATCTTTCTTTTAGTGCATTTGCCATATCTCGATTTCTCCTTTTTTAAATCCAAAAAATGCCCTTGATATAAGAGCGGTTCTTATCTAATACATACTTAGGAAGTGGCTGCATCTTAGCAATCCATGCTTCTTTGTCATATACTGTGGAAATACTATAACTTGCTGTGCCTTTTAGTCCATAGCCTTCTGTTGGCAATAAATCCACATCAGTCTCTATAAAAGTGTTAGGATTAGGTACTAGCACCTTTGCGTTACCTGTTGGCTCTTCAAGAGCTGCATCAGCTACTGCATCAGCCTCTACTAGGATTGTACCTGCATCAATCTTAGATGTTGATAACTTCTTGTCTATAGTAACATTGAACACTTCGTTACCTTCGTCATAAGAAGTATCTGTAACCTTAGCATACGCACCTGCTGTATTAACATTGTCAGGAGCTACCATTAGATACTGTCCTACTTCTGGAGCATCAGAGAATCCATCTCCTTTAATTTTTAGAGTTGTTGCATTAGCAGCTACATCTTCTGCAATCTCAAATGAACGGAATATAAGGCAGCCCTCCGCTGGCGTATATTGTACTAGTTGCGCTGCCCACAAATGACCAAAACCCTTGTTCGGATTAAGGACTGTACCACCAAGAAGAACGTTCTTTCGACCTTCTCCGTTGCTATCCTTTACCCAAACTGAGCGACCGCCACGAATCTTGCGTGAGCGCTCATAAAAGTAAGATAAGTTTGTAATCTGTGACATAATTTTTTAATTTTGTTAAACTTTAATTGGCTTTAGTTGGGACATGAACTCTGCGTCTCGTTTTGCTGTCTGTTGAGGTGCAAGTGGCTTAACGCTACCAATACTATCCTTAAATATCTCTTGGAATCGAGATACCAAGATGCTAGCCTGTTCATTATCCGCTTTGTTAAGGTCAACGTCTACTCCCTTTGCAAATGCTTCAAAAGACTTGCGTAGGTCTTGACGAATCCCTTTCTTGGCAATTGTCATAATATTATCGAACTTTTCTTCCTTGGCCTGCTTATCTTTATAAGCCTTTAGTTCCTTGATTTGCTCTTGCAATTCATCGGGAATCTCATACGTGTTCTCTTTTACAGACTTCTTGCCAATTTTTTTGTTCAACTCGGCAATCTGACGTTTGTATTCGTTTTCTTTGTCTTCAAAAGCTTTCTGCTTTGATTCTGCACTTTTTGATGTGGCATTGAAAGCTGTATCAAGATTGAACTTTAAATCAGCAATCATAGCTTCGTCATCAACAGATGCGTCTGAATATTTCTGAGCGAAAAAATCGGAAAACTTCTCTTTAAATTCGTCAGTAAGTGTCTCACTCGTGTACGTTTTCTCCGTACAATAATCGTTTGCTTTCTGCAAAACTTCTTCTTTTGTCATAGTTTTCTCCTATTTTTAATAATGTGTCAAACAAAAAAGTTGCTACAAACTTAATTATTAGAACATTTTAGCAAAAACAAAGTGATGAAAAGTTAGTTCCTAAATGCAACAATTCTATGAACTTACCATTATGTAGACGTTAACACATTGTAACAATGTGTATTTTTGCATGAGAAAATAAATTATATGGGTAAAAAAAGAAACGACATAGTATTATCTCCGCTTGAGGACGGAAATCAGAAGTATGCAATCCGTTCAAATGCAGATATTGTATGTTTTACGGGTGGTACAGGCGGAGGAAAAAGCTTCGCTCTTTACTATTCGCCCATAGAATACCTTGCAATGAACGATAATGCAAAGGTCGTATGCTTTATGCGTAACGTGAGTGACTTTTGGGCAAGCGGAAAAGTAGCAGATTCTCTCAAGAAAATGTACCCGTTGATAGATAGAAGTGTCAAGAAGCAGCCACATGACCCTATAGGCGAAATAATACGTAAACAGGAAGATATGGGTATGAAGCTGTATAATGGCTCTGAAATCAAATTCCAACAGCTTGACAACGAATCACCGACTGTAATCGACAAAATTGCAAAGGGTCTACAAGCTAAGAAACTCATATTCGACGAGTGTAACAAATTTGAATGGCGAACTATAACGTCATTCTTCCCTCGTTTGCGTTCGGATAGCGAAGGTAAGGCTCAGATATATCTTGCACAAAATCCTGAGCGAGAGTGCTTCTTGCGCAAGCTTTGCGGAAAAGGTGAGCATGGAGGCGGATGGATTAATGACGATGGAACAATAGATAAGTCAATGGATGGTGTCGTTATGTACTTCAATATGCAAGACGGAGATATTAATAAGACTTATTGGGGACGAACAAAGAGAGATGTATATGAAAAGTGTAAAGACCATATAGATTCTCTGCTTGCTCAAGACCCAGATATGACATACGAGGACTTTATTCTTTCAATGGTATTCTTTACGTTTAGTGTACGAGACAACAAGAAGATGCTTGCGAAGAACAAAGGTTATCGTGGACTTGCGGCAAATTCTGCGACAGCAGCTTCTGCGTATGCGGAAAATTGGAACTACTCAATTACAGACGAAGAACAAGACGATGAGGATTCCTATAACTCTCAAGTTACGGAAATTGATGTTAAAAGAATGTTCGCCCCTGTTGAGATTCCTAGAGATAGTGTAATAGAGAAAAGATTCATGACAATGGATATGGCTACGACTGGATTCGACAATCTTGTCTTTAAGTATTGGGAGAAATGGTCGAAATATGGATTTGTTTGCAGAGATATAAAATATTCCACTTTCAACAATAATAGAGATGCTGTAATTATGGCTATCCAATTCAGAGATAAGCATTCTCTAAAAGAAAGCGATATGATAATCGATGTGCAAGGATTCGGTTTCCTTAGAGAGTGTTTCCCTAATTCTAGGCAGTTCAGTGGAGCAGAGCAAGCATCTAACCGTGGAAAATCTCAGTTCAAGACTAGAAAAGATGAAGCTGGACATATCACGATGCAGATGATGAAGGCTGGACTTATCCATTATGACCCAAGTCTCGCTAATATGCATTACAATCATCAGAACATGAAGCGCCAAGGAGGAACAACGATTCTTAAACACATGATTTTTGAGAGCAGAATCTTCCAGTTCAATAGGACACCAAATGGTAGAATCACAATGATAAGCAAGGAGTTAATGAAGAATTTCTTAAAAGGAATGTCGCCCGACTTATTCGATAACGTATTGCTTATGTGCGGAAGTATGATATATGACTGCCATAGAATGCTGCGAGATGATACAGGAATTATGAGAAAGAATTTAGAGGCGAGTGATATGCTATCTCTGCTTGGAGTCGACGAAAACAACGAAATTGATTCAAGAATAGAGAAGCCAAAAATAAAAATAAATAACGATTGGATATTACAAACACTAAGCTCGATATGAATAGACAGAAAGATATACGATGGTTCTTAGAAGAACCTACGAGGCTTATGCAGATGAAGCCATTTACACGAGGAGGAAGTAAAATTCCACATGGTTACGAGAAATCAACATATTGGATTTGTAACAACTCTACTATGGAGACAGGATTCGCAAATCTAAAGCTGCATCCAGTTTCTCAAGACTTGTATATAACTGAGTATCGTCCAGACTTACACCATATTATATTAAATAAGGCGATACCTCACATTAAGGTTCTAATTGATGGAAATGAGCTACCAACTAATATGCTTGAAGTTACGCAAACTGCATCTTTCCAAAAGTTGATTCACTCTGCTCATGTGAGAAACCTTACAGCAAATCCTCTTGATTTTAGCTTGTTCAATAAGAAGCCAGATGACAAGGAGAGAGAGATGTTCGACCAAATTAAGCAAGAATGGTTGTGGAGAAACTGCGAATGGAACAAGTATATGGCTATCAATACATGTAAGCAATTAGGTAATTGCGGAGTCCTATACAATTATGATAAAGACACTGGCAGATATTCAATAAACAATTATTCTTACGAAGATGGTTATCAATTCGCTCCTAACTATGACGAGTACGGAATTGAAATAGCCCGTTCTATATTCTATCAGCTTGACGATAAAATAGTAATAGATACATTTGATAATACTAATCATTATCGCTGCATACAAGGAGACAAAGGATGGGATATACAAACAGAGCGACATGGATTTTCGAGAAATCCTTTGCTGATAAAAAGAGGGAAAGTCGCGTGGGAATATGCAGAAAGCTCTATAGAGATGTGGGAGATTATGTCTAATATATCAGCTATCGCATTGAAACGATTTGGAACTTTCGCTCTTGCTTTTTGGGGACAACTTGAAAAGGATAATCTACAGAAGGATGCTGGTACACTAATTGTCAATTTGTCGAGTGATACGTCAAATGGTAAGCAAGATGTAAAGGTCTTAGACTTCCCTGAGCCTCAAACTATGGATAAATACCTAAAGACTCTTGAAGAGAAGATTTCTCTATTCAGCTCAACATCGTTTATCACGCCAAAGGATATCACGAACACAGGAAGTGGCGGAAACGGAATAGCTCTCGCCATGTCAAATGACTATGCTCTTGCCGTACAATCTGCTATGGATTGGCAATGCTTTGTGAATGATATGGTATATCTACACCAAGAAGGCTTAGACCTAGAGAATAATGGCACGACAAATTTCGCAGATGTGCGTATCGGTGCTAAGATTACACCTTGGTCGTTGGAAACAACAAATACAAAGCTTGTTAATTTGGGTATTGAAGCTCCGTATCTATCTACTCAGACAATCATTGAAAGATGTCCTGACGCTGCTCCAGACGAAGTAGACAGAGTTATCAAGGAAAGAGGAGGCGTTATGAGTAGAAATGACAAAGCTTCATTGTCAGATTCAAAAAAGGCAAAAAATATGGCAGAGAATAGAAATGATATAATTGCGGATAATAAAAAAGAAGACCAAGAGGAGTGATTATGGGATGGATGGAATTTATATTAGGACTTGTAACGGTAGTGTTAGGTACGGGGTGGTTATTCACCTATCGTGCCTATAAGAGGAAGAGCGAGGGCGAGGCTACTCAATCCGAGGCTGGTGGTTGGGAGGCTCAGCAACACGTATATCAAAACACTATAGAAGACCTTGAAAAATCGTGCAACTTTATCCGAAACGATAGAGATATGCTTAGAAAGGAGAACGCAGAACTTCGCAAGGAGAACAGAGAGCTTAGGAAGAAGATAAATGAACTTGAAAACGTCATTAGCGAGATACGTAAGGTACAAGCACGACAAGGACGTAGGATAGAGTCGCTGACAAATAAACAGAAGAAAAATAAGGAGTAGAATATGAGAGTTTCGCAAAAAGGTATTAAAATGATAAAGGACTTTGAGGGCTGCAAACTTGCAGCCTACAAAGACTCTGTTGGTATTCCGACAATAGGAGTTGGTCACATTAAGGGTGTTAAAATGGGTATGAAAATAACCCAAGCACAAGCTGACAAGTTTCTTGCAGAAGATTTAGCTGCCGTTGAAAAGTGTCTTAACAACTTGGGCGTGATTTCAAAGCAGAATCAATTCGATGCTTTAGCATCTTGGATTTTTAACCTTGGTGTAGGTAATTTTAATTCTTCTACTATGAAGAAATATATAGTTGCTAAGTGTAGCGATATTGACGTTACAGACCAAATGGTTAAGTGGTGCAATGCTGGCGGTAGACCATTGTTGAGTTTAAGGAAGCGTAGAGTGTCTGAGGCAAATATGTATCTTGGATATACTAAGTACATTGTAGATGCAAGCGGTAACATTAAAAAGAAATAGCTTATGAAAGCAGAAAAACTTATAAACAACGGGAAAATTCTGAGATACGGAATACTTCTCGTATGGACGATAGTTGCATTGGTATTGTTTTCTTCGTGCGCTACCAAAAAACAAATAGAATATCGTGACAGAGAGGTGGTAAAATACGTTACAAAGGTACATCACGATACATTGATTAATAATGTTCACGACTCTATTTATCATACTGTATTTCAAAAGGGAGATACAATATATGATACAAAGTATGTGGAAAAGACAAAGTATCGTGACCGAGTAGTAGCAAAAACAGATACTTGTTATAAAGATAGCATACAAGTACAGGAAAAGACAAATATAAAAGAAAAGAAAGTAATACCCAAATGGTGCTATTTTTCCTTGTTTTTAAGTGTATTATTTATTATCTTTGTAATTATAAAAATTAAGGCATGGCTAACACATTAGGTAAAAATATAGTATTCCCCATATATAATGCAGATGGGACACCATTCCATGATATCGTTGTCAGGAAATCTACATACGATAGCACCGTTATGGCATTGGATGACAAGATAAGCTGTGATGTGTACTATAAGGATAATACGCTCACTGTGACTATGCATGAATATATAGAATATAAGCGTAATCCTAATGACGAAAATGAAATTCCGACTAAGTTTGTTCTTGTCAATCCGCCAACAATAGTAAGAGAAAGAGTTGTTAGCAATAGTGGCGAAACGAACGGAATGACAAAGTATTCGTTCGTTTTCTACCATCCAATGTGCCAATTGGCAAATCTGCCGTTTACCGATGTTGCTGTATCGGATGATGAGAATAGTTATTTGAGCGAATCTAATAAATTCTCATGGATTGGAACTCCTGACGACTATATAGACAAGCTAAACAAAAACCTTCAAGGTACTCAATGGATTGTAGAGAAGAGCACTCGTTTTCCGAATGAAACAAGCGAAAAATTGAGCGATGTGCTTTCGTTCGATAACAATAGTATAGCCGATGCATTAAAGACGTTCTATGATACTTGGAAACTTCCTTATATCGTAGAGAATGTATCACATACAGAACAAGAATATTCAAACGGGAAACGGTATAAGATAATCTTAGGTTTACCTTCTGAGGAAGTATACGAGAACTCTCACGAAGAGCAAGTAGGCAATCCTTTTGTTTTTCGCGAAGGTCAAGGACTTGGGTTGAAAAACAATTCAAAAACTCCTCGAAACAACAAGATAATAACGAGAATATCTTCTTGCGGAAGTGATAAGAATATACCTTACGGATATCCACAGATAAAATGGAATGGTGAAAGCGGATTGTTATTCACGTATGGTGAACACGTAGGTGTATATAATAATGTTACTATAGGAGGTCATACATTCGATAAGGTCGTTTCTTTCCCTATATACAAAGGAATATTGAATGGTGAGTATGTAGAGCTTATAAAACACCCTTTTACTCGAACTATGCTTATGCCAAGCATATATAGAGAAACCTTGTTTAACAAAATAAGTTTCTTAAATGAGGATGGGACTCCAAATACGCATTATGACCCAGATTTAACATTGATAGACTACTATGATGCAATAGATAGTGAAGATTATCATTATGTTAATCACATAAATCAACAAGCTCCGAGCTACGAGCACCACCAATTTGAGGACACAAAGCCTGAGCTTGGAGAAGCTAAGATATTAAATGCATATCCACTCAAAGAAGATTTGACCGCTGATGACAAGTGGATAGATGACTTGAAGGATAAAGGAGATGAATTTAAGCAATCTTTCTTTAAGATTAAGCTGCCTATTCTTTCGTTCGATTTGTATGCATGCGCTGCTATAACGGAGGAAATGCAAATAAACATGAGAAGCGGAGCTTGTAGAGGATGTACATTTCCGATACAAATAGATTGGGAAGATTACAAAAGCAACTTTTATGATAAAGATGGGAACTTCCTACCTAATGGACCGCAAAGAAATATAGAAAGATACCCTAAGTCGAATTTATCAAGCATAGAAGTTGTACTAAAAAAGGAGAATAGTACGTTCGGTACTATTATGCCTAATATCTATCAGAATCCGAAGGGAGAAAGCTCACCGAATGCAAACGATGGAGATTCTTTTGTTATTCTTGGTATTTCGTTACCAGAGTCTTATATAAAGAATGCAGAAGGAAGATTGGATAACCAAATGAAGTCTTATATGTTAGAGAACAATGTATATTACTACGATTATCCAATAAAATTTGACGAACATTTTCTCGCTACCCATACTCACATACTAAGCCAAATCCATCCGAACTCTATAATAAGATTTATGGATGGAGAAGAAGAACTGAATCTTTCCGTTAAACAAATTAGTATCAAATACGGAGAATCTCCACTTCCACAATATAACATCACTCTTACGGATAATATAGAAGTCGTTTTAAACTCCATAGGAAAGGTTCAAGAAGATGTTGATAAAATGGGAGCTTTCCTATCAATCTTGCGTGAAAGCTATTCGAGAAATGTGTGGGCAGAAATAGCAAAGAAGCTATCCAAGACACAAAACGATACTGCACAAGGTTTCATCACATTCCTAAAAGGCTTACAGATAGGCAATCAATTTGTGTCTGGTCTGCTCGGTGAAGGTGGCGTGTTCCGTAAGGATGCAGACGGGAAGACATATATCGAAGCAGATAGAATGTATGTCCGTATGAAGGCATACTTCGATAATGTCGAGATAAAGGACTACCATCATGCGCAAGGTAACAGGATGGTTACTTCTACTGGAGCAAAGATTACACGAGTAGAGGCACATGGTAATTATTATAGATGTTATTTCCGTGCTTCCGATGGCGACAACACCATTAGCAATGACTTCGTTATCGGTGATATGGCTTACTGCAACGTTACAAATATAATTGGTGGCGAATTGTCTCAGCATATCTATTGGAGATTGGTTATCGGTAAGGATTCCACACCTACCGACGATGAGCACTATATAGACCTGTCGAAGGCTAACAGCAATACGATAGGTGGTGTTGAATACGCTGGGTATATGAGCGGTTCTGATGAACCATTAGCACAGGATAATGTCATCCAGCTTGGTAACGTAAATGATTCGACACGAAGAGGCGCTATTATAGAGTATGCAAGTGGAGCTGATTCTCCTTCTTATAAAATTTACCAAAATATTGGTAACATCGGAAATGCAGCCACTCTTTCTGCAAAGAGGACTGCACAATATACCCTTGATGGCAAAGAAATGGTTCTTCTTGGCTATAATAGCCAGACTGGTAAAGCATATATGAACGTATATGGCGATACCTTTATCGGTGACCGTGACGGAAGTACTTACATACAATACAACTCACAAAGCAAGGAGTTAAAGGTAAAGGCTAAAATTGAAGCCACAAGTACTATCGATGGTCAATCGCTTTCTAATTATATAAAGAGTAACCAAAACAACTTCGATGATAGCGAGTTGCGTTCTGATATTAAAGGATTGCAAGAGCAGATTGACGGAGAAATAGATACTTGGTTCTTTAATGTAAATCCTTCTGATACGACAGAACCAGAGCTTACATGGAAGAATACAGATACTGCCAACAACAACAATGCAGAGCGATTGAAGCACCTTGGTGATATATATTACAACAATAGTAATGGTTATGCTTGGCGGTATTCCAACACTGGTACGGAAAGTAACCCTGTATTTTCGTGGAGGGAAATATCCGATTCTGCCGTTATAAGAGCACTCGCTAATGCTGCTGCTGCCCAATCTACTGCCGATTCAAAGATTACAACATATACGACATGGAACTCTTGGATTGTCGAAGGAACAAGCAAGTTGCAAGTGAATGATATGTTCATTCCTACGCAAGATACAACGCAATACAAATCTAACAAAGTATATAGGTGTACCGACGCCAGCACACCTACATTCGTTGAAGTTGCTTATACGGATGATACGACGATTAACTCGTATATCAACGAGATAATTTATGGTACGGCAACAAGTGGTAGCGACCTTATAACAGCTGCTGCTGCACAAAGAGCTATCATGGGCGCTCTCAATGGAGGAACAACCGTTGATGGTGGTCTTGTACTGACATCTTTGATTGGCC
>Ga0256407_10011466_pt1 | contig 12250 bp, 11 predicted proteins | sample RumenRJG_04DNA_FD_193489 | JGI IMG/M metagenome (GOLD analysis project Ga0256407, IMG submission 193489) | Bovine rumen microbial communities from Lethbridge, Alberta, Canada - RJG_04 | ecosystem: Host-associated > Mammals > Digestive system > Stomach > Rumen | place: Canada: Alberta... | reverse complement strand
GTTTCTTTTGGATAAAGTCGCACGATCCATTGCTTAGCATTTGGAAATATCCAAATCCATGGAACGCCTCCATCAGTCCTACACATGGGTTGTCGGGCAAAAACTGCACATACTTCAACCCTAAATCATTCTCACCAACGGCCATCATGCCGTCGATAGTTGTTGTTTTGTTAATTAATTTATTCATATTATTTGAGTTATTTAGCGAGAAGAGATTTCGGATTCTTTGGCCATTTACTCGAGAATATCCTCCTCACCTCAACTCAAATTATTTCACCTTTTCACTTTTTCACTTTCTCACTTTTATCATTTCGTTCGCGATCACGTCCATAAAGACTTGTCCGTTGTGTTCATGAGTTCGGAAACTAAGCGCGCACGCCACTATCTCTCCCTCACTCCACTCGATGGTAGCCAGACTGCCCAGCGCTGTAACCACATAGCAGTTCTCGTACTTACCTCCGAGTTCCTGCAGCACCAGTGTTCGCTTGTCAAGCACTCCGTTCTCACTTTTCTCACTCTGTACGGTAGTCATCTGTCCGCACTTCTTAACTCTCAAAATCATTGTGTTCATAATTGTTTTGTAAATTAAAAATTAATATAAATAGAATCAAATTCTGATTCTCTTACGAATTCTTCTCTTATCTCCTCGATACTTTTGCGAGTGATGCGGATTCCCATATTCCACGCTTGCTGTTCTTTAGCTCTCACATCAGCTAAGTATCTCAGATACTCAATACGTTTAACCTGGCCTTCACGTCTTATACTGTTCTCTGCCATTGTCAAATCAGTCTATTAATCAGTTTACCAAATCCCTTGGTGGCAATACCTTTTTCGTCACCAATCCACTTGTAGCACATCTCAAGCGCGGTATCAACCGAGTAACAACCAGTGGTGTGCAGCACGTTGGCGCAGATAAAACTCAGCATGTTCTCAACCATTTCCAGTTGCACATCTTCGTTAAATCCCAGCAACATCTCATTCAATTTGTCACTCAATTCCGGACTCACCTTCTCATTCAGCAGATCCTTCACATCCAGAGCGTACGAGCTGATGTCCTGCATGCAACTCATTTCTCCTTCAACTACTTTAATCGGTGTTGTAAAGTAACCGATAATGTTCATTTTCTTTTTCATTTTTAATACTATAATTTTAAACTCTATCAGACGACTATCATCTGATTTCCGAGGACAAAATTAAAGCAACTTTTCGAGCCCATAATGGCCGTTTTTCGTGTTGTCCAGAAACCTGTCCAGCTTTTGGCTACTTGTCCAAAAAACCGTCCAACTTTTGGCGTTTAGCCTTTCCAAGAGCACTTGAAAAACGTAAAACCAGATTATTTCTCCTTACCTTTTCTTTAGGTTTTACGGTATGCACGTAGTTCCAGTTAGGAAACTTTTCCAAGGTGTCATTTACCTTATTATATATTGTTGAGCGCTTAGGCAGCTGCTCAACACCGATCTGCTGTAAATAGCCAATAAAGTCATCTGGAGTTAGATAATAATCTAAACCATTGATAGCACCATCATTGGCGGCGATCATAATATAAGCCAGGTCACTGGGCCGCTTATACAAGTTCTTGTCAGACACTACCTCCTTGACAGCTTCAGCAAAACACTGATCTGTCATATCTTGTGGTTCAGCAAAGCTGTTTGTACCCACCACCTTTACCGAAGGGCAAAGGCGCAACATTCCCATAAAAGGCTCGAAAGCCTCGTCGTCAATCTCAATCAAAATTTGTTTCATTCTTGTTTCACTTTTAGCGAAACAGAATGGGCCCATCTGTCGCAGGAAATATATTATTATTTATAGTTGCAAATGCGGATGCAAAAGTAAAGTGTTCTGCGAAAAATAGAAAATAAAAAATCCATCATTTCATAGCGAATATGAAATAATGGATAATGCTATTAAGCGCTATAAAGCGCTATCAAATGCTATTAAATGCCAGCGAGTCAAAACTTTTCCTTTACATAAGCTTTTATCTCCTCATAAGCAGTATCGTTCTCATATGGATTATTATTCAGATTCATATAGCTATTATAGGTCGAAACAGCTATCAGATGTTCTTTACCAAACTCCCTCACAAACGCCTCGTAAGTTGGTTTCTTGATAATTTTCAGCTCATACAGTACTCTTATAGCCCTCATCATGTCAACCGGATACATATATTGATCGGTCTCGTTATGGAGCCAGGCTTTTATCTCCTGTCGTTTCGCTCTTGGCAGATAATCATCGAAATTAGCTGATTTTCTGTGCTTATTAGGGTTTTTACCCAGAGCTTCAAAATGCTCTTCAATTAACTCAAAACCAAAAGCATTCATTGGGTTAAACATGCGGCTTTCCATACCATTCAAATAAGTATGTACGATGTCCTTCTCCCAAGCTATTGACTTATTGCAAGCTACAAGCTTTACGGCAATATTGGAATCATTAAGCGCCCAGTTAAGCGATTGTGTAACCATATCAGCTATCAGATTTATATCACTAAACCCGCTATGGTGGCATCCTATAACTATGTATGGCTGGTACTGGTTGCGGCTAAGATTAATTGCTACACTTGCATACACAAAGTTACCATCCTCATACTTTCCAACATCAATCACAGCCAGACCGCCCTGAGGCATGATGGCGTAATGGCGGTAATAGATTTTACCATTTCTTGGGTTGATAAAACTAAGCTCCTTGCGTTTACGGAAATCGTTGATAATCACAGATTTTAGGACATCGGTACCATCAACGGGCACGATATTCCCGAAGAGATCAGGCGTGCTTTGAACATACCTGAGGAAAAAGACTTTGTACTTCATATTTGGTATTTGGTTTGTTAGTATGATACAAATTTAATTTTCATATCGGAGCGCAAAGATAGTGCTTTTCCTCAAGATTACAAAGGCTTTATCACAAAATTGTGTTCGCCATACACTTTTATTCAAAAACCTTTGGTTATATGGATAATTAGTTTTATCTTTGCACCCTATAAATACATTTATATATAATTAAGGTTTATGGTTGATTAATTTAGTTTTTTAAGTTATGTATCAGATTAGGCCAATTAATGCTGTGACAGCATGGAGGTTTTTGATATTAGCATTTATATTTATTGTTAGTTTGGGGCCCGCAGTGATGCTCGCCCTATATTTTTGTATATGAATATTATTTTAAAGCTTTTATTACTCCTTTAAATACACCTATGGTACGATAGCCATCTACGTCGTTAAGTACGATAGACTCGTAATCTGAATTCAGAGGCTTTAGTTCTACCTTTGAGTGCTCCCAGTTGCCGTCTGTGCCTACCTTCTCGCTATGGTACTTCTTGATGGTATAACAGCAACCTGTATCTGGATCAACATCTGGGCACTCAGTCAGTACAATATCTCCTTCACGACTGCCGCCTTTATACCATTCAAACACACAGATGTCGCCATCATTTATCTTTGGCTCCATAGAGCGCCCTTTTGCATGGATGGCAAAGTGGCGATCTCTGTTAGGTTTAAAGCCAAGTCCCGATGCATCAATATAACCTTCGCTATCTACCATCTCGCCATCAATAAAGTAGCCACATGCTGCACGTAGCGAGTAAAGTGGAATCATATTCGCAGGATCGGGCTCAGCAGCCATCAATGGTTCAATTGTAGTTTCTTCTACTGCTGGAACCAAAGCATCAATCATGTTGAAAGGAGTAGCCAAGTCAGTATCCTCAGATACTTTTTCCTCGCTCTCAGCCTTCTCATACTTCTTGAAGTTCTCTGCCTGTTCAAATATCTCTTTAAACACATCATCCTGAGGTACAGGAGGATAGCCGTGTTCTGCAAGAATCAGAATCAAGTCCATCTGGAGCTCAGCCTTTATGTCAGTACGATTAGCCCAGTCAGTATATTTTGACTTGTCGTCAATCATCTTCTTTACATCGGCCGAAAGTGCCAGCAGTTTATCCTCAGGATACTCGAATCCAAATTTATGGGCAATCTCCTTCAGGATATCATAGAAAGCTTTCTCCTCGTAAGATATTCCTAAATCCTTGAATGATTTCTTTTCCTTGTTCACCTCCTTCAAGAGTTCGGCCATCTGCTTGGCAACCTCGTCAAGTACCTCTTGGGCAAATATGGCATTATCGCTACGATCGTTATATTTCTCTACTAGCGAGTTCAAACGCTTGGTAAAGTCAACGCCTTTCATCTTATTCACCTTCTTGAACTCGTTGATGACTGTGCGGAGCAGTTTCTCCATCAACTTAACCTTGGTGTTAGGCATATCCAGCTTTTCAAGGCGGGCCATATAATCCTCACTCAGCAGGTCAAGGTCTTTTGAGTTGACATTCACATGAGCCACCTCTTCTACTCCATCGGCCAGCAAAGCCTTCTCCAGCATTTGGCTCACCTTGCGATTCATCTGTGTCACATCAGGCGCATCACCCTTTGTTAGTTTGTAGATGATAGAGCGCACGCCAGTAAAGAAGTGGATGTTCTCCCTATCCTCTTCGGTTATATCATCGTGGTTTGAGCAGATATTAAATGCAGATTTCAACTTTTTTACATGTCCCATAAACAGATTCTGAGTCTTTTCTGTACTCTGGATAAACTCAGCAGCACGCTTCAAGCACTCCAACTGTTCCAATGGGGTGCCATCAGTAAACTTAGAATAATCAAACTGGGCAAACATACGCTTCAATATATCAAGCTCATCCTTGACCATCGTTAGCGACTTCTCGATAGTTTCAACATTCTCGCCTAGGTCTCCACCACCAGCATATTGTTTCAGAGCATTGTTCATATTGCTCTTTATGCCAAGGTAGTCAACTACCAAGCCTTTATCCTTGCCTTCATAAACACGATTAACACGCGATATGGTTTGTATCAGCGTATGTTTCTGTAGAGGCTTGTCGATATACATTGTGTCCAGACAAGGAGCATCGAAGCCTGTAATCCACATATCAACCACGATGGCTATCTTAAATTCCGACTCTGGGTCTTTAAACTTCAAATCCAACTTTTTCCTGTCTTCATCAGTACCTAAAAGGTCATATAGCTGCTGCCCATCGTCCTTAGAGCGCGTCATTACCATTTTTATGCGCTCTGCTTCCCATTCTGGGCGCAAAGCAATAATCTGCTTATACAAGTCGTAAGCTATCTGGCGACTAGAGCATACAAACATGGCCTTGCCACAAACGGTACTCCCCTCTTCTATTCGCTTCTCGTAATGCTCTACAAAATCCTTTGCTACCACAGCCAGTCGCTGAGGATCGCCAAGAATCCTGTTCATCTGAGTTACGGCCTTTTTACTCTCCTCTATCTGATACTCGTTGGCACCTTCTTCTTCACACTTCTTGTAGTAGTTCTCAATCTCCTGCAGTTGTTTACTATCAGCAAACACCTTAGCAGCACGACCTTCGTAAACTATCCTACGTGTAATACCATCAGCCACCGATTCGGTCATCGAGTAGCTATCCACCACATCACCGAACACATCGATGGTGGCATCGATAGGTGTACCTGTAAAGCCAACATATGTGGCATTAGGCAGCGAGTCGTGCAGATACTTTGCAAAGCCATAACTGCGCTTTACGCCTGTATCCGTAATCCTCACGTTCTGCTCAACATTTGCCTGTGAGCGATGAGCCTCATCAGATATACATATGATATTTGCACGCTCCGACAGTAAATCTGTATCCTCACTGAATTTTTGTATCGTTGTCAAGAACACGCCTCCGCTCTTTCTGCCTCTCAGCAGTTCGCCCAGTTCTCTGCGAGTCTCTACATTGACAACTGTCTCGTCGCCAATAAACTGCTTGGCATTCAGAAATTGACCTGACAGCTGGTCGTCAAGGTCGGTACGGTCTGTTATCAGCACGATGGTTGGTGAGGCCAAATGGCGGCTGCGCATAAGCATACGTGTCAAGAAGAGCATCGTTAAGCTCTTACCGCATCCTGTAGCACCAAAGTATGTACCACCTTTACCATCACCAAGCACGTTTATGTGCGAATGCTCCAGTATGTTCTCATAGAGCCTATGCGTGGCAAAGAACTGCGGATAGCGGCATACTATCTTCAGCTCGTTCTTTGAGTTGTCTGGGAAGAACACAAAGTCTTTTATTACACTCAACAGTCGCTCCTTGCGGAACAGCCCCTGCATCATAGTGTGTAGTGTATCAATACCATTGCCAGGCTTATCCGTTCGTTCTATCTTGCGCCATGCATAGAAGAAGTCGTAGTCAGCAAACAGGGCACCATACTTATTGTTTACGCCATCGCTGATAACCACAAAGGCATTATAACGGAACAGCTCAGGAATATCCCTACGATAGCGCACAGTCAACTGAGTATAGGCATTCATGATAGTAGCATCCGTCTTAACTGCGCTCTTAAACTCCAGCACCACAACTGGCATACCGTTCACATATACGATACCATCTGGAATGCGTTTCTGCGTGCCCTTTATCTCCAACTGGTTAACTACCTTGAAGATATTACTATCCACATTCTCAAAGTCAATCACTTCAACAAACAAGTCGGGCTTCGAGGCATCTTCGCGCTTGATAGCAAAGCCTTCTGTCATCAGCCTGTAGGTCTGCGCATTCTGCACATAGAAAGGTGCACCATTATCAGCGGTCAACTTGGCTATTACGCGCTCCACCTCTAAAGGTGTGATACCCTCACGGCTGTACCTATCCATCAGATACATACGCAGGTCATCACGCAGCAGCACCTCCGACAATTCCTTATGGATTGTCTCACCATTAACGTAGCTGTAGCCTTGTTGCTCAAACAGCTCCATAATGGCCATTTCCAGACTGTGTTCGTTGAAGTTCGACATAAGCTTATATTATTTGTCCGACAATAATCCTTCTATCTCATCATCAAAATCCGACTTGAATAAGCGGTCTTGTATTATGCGATACTTTTCAAATTCTGATTCTGCAAACTCTTTCGCATCTTCTGCCGATACGCTGCCATTATTCTGCAGTAATGGTCTGTCGTCCATCGTCAAGAACTTGTCTATGTACTTGGCCCAATCTTCCATTGTCATTGGAATATGGCGCTTAGCGCGGTTTTCAGCCAAATCAAGGAATGCGTTGACAATTCGCCCCAGACTCTCTAGTTCATTACCTTTCAGATAATTCTTGGCAACAGAAACATCTGTTTTAACTATCTTTCCCTTTGGTGCATTCTCCCATGATGTCAATCCCATATGTTCCTTCTCAGCATCAGCTCGAGTCATGATCAGCTCCGCTGCAGTATGTCCATGAATGGCGTAGTGCAGTTTGTTCTGCACCTTTGCAAAGAAACGTCGTGTAGTTGGAGCATCCTTGTTATAATCAATGGCTGTAGCATAGATATCAGTTACTTTCTGATACATTCTGCGTTCGCTCAAACGTATCTCACGTATTTCTGCCAACAGATGCTCAAAGTAGTCAACTGTTAGGAAAGCTCCATTCTCCATACGCTTCTTATCGAGCACGTAGCCACGAATGGCAAACTGGCGAAGTACGGCCGTTGCCCATTGGCGGAATTGGGTGGCGCGTGTTGAATTAACGCGATAACCAACAGAAATAACGGCGTCAAGATTATAGTATTTCGTCATGTATTTCTTGCCGTCTGCGGCAGTTGTTTCCATTTTGGAAATAACTGAATCCTCACTCAGTTCTCCATCCTCAAAGATATTCTTCAGATGTTTGCTAATTGCGGGTATTCCTACATCAAACAAGGTAGACATAGCCTTTTGAGTCAACCATAGTGTTTCGTCATTATAAAACACCTCTACTCCGTCAGCTTGACTTTGTGCTTGGAATATAAGGAACTCTGCAGTGCTATTACGTATAGCCAGACTGTGTGTCTTAGGAGGCTCATCGTCAGCCAGTCTCCACTCACAGCCACAGTCTGCGCAATAGTAAACTCCTCTTATTTTCCTTACGTTTTGCGACTTGCACTTAGGGCAAGATATTATATTTTTTTTTTCTTCTGACATATTCTTATTGTTTTAAGTTTCCCATCTTGGCTAATAAGAGGGATTGGAGTTCGGAGAGTTTGGAGTTTTCTTGCTCCTTTAGCAATCTATTATTGTACAAGGTTTCAACCTTTTGCTGAAAGTCTACACATATTTCTCGCTTTGGTATCATCACATCGAATGGTTCTACATTATTGATTGTAATCTGTGCTTGTGCAGAACCAGAACGCAAAGACATTGTATCAGAATCTAACAATTGATAATACATATAGTCTCTATATGCATTGTCTTTCATTTCGATTGAAATAGCTAGATTTGATAAAAAGCATTGCGATGGAGACATGCATATTCTCCCAGTTCCAGCATCACCACGAGCAATGATAACAATTGTCCTCTCTTTCAATGTATATTCATTGGTATAGCCAGTTACTGCATAACCACTATAAACCGGATAAGGAAACTCTTCACTTTTAGCATGCTTTTCAGCAAGTTTTCCATATTTAAATGAAGCGACTTCCCCCAACGTTCCCATTCTCCAGCCTTCGGGAAGGTTTTCTTTGTCGATGCCATCAACGAACATTTTGCGGTAGAGAGCTTGGGCTGTGGCTTCAAGCTCTTCTATCATCTGCTCATTCAGACGAATGCGACGGGATAGCGCTTCGTATTCCTCCACGATTTCACGCTGACACTCGATAGAGGGCAAAGGAAGATAAACGTCGCACATTTCCTCATATTCAAAAAACTCGTGAGCACTTCCATGTGATCTAAATCTTGCATAACGGTCAAAGTCGGAACGCTTATACCACATCAGAAGATATTTCGGATTCAGTTTCTCTTCGTCTTTAATTCTGAAGACTTGGTAAGCGGAAGAAACTGTGCAATCCGGTCCCTCACGATAAGCAATGGAAATCTTCTCACCGTTACGTGTAGTTGCCCTGTTATAAGCAAAGTAACCTCGACGCACAATCTTATCAGCAGCAGAATTCTCTGCTACCTGACGAGGGTCTTGGAAATACTTCTCGTTACAAATACCTTGAGACAACTTGATTTCCAATTTACTATTGCGCTCGTCAACAGGCTCTATATAATCTCCTAATCTCTTATATTCCATAGCCCAACTTTGCAAAGAGTTCTTTCAGTTGTTTTTTACTCTCTTCTTCTTGTTCTAACAAGTCACGAAGCTCTGACTGAATCTGCTTCATCTTTCCGTCATAATCAATTTCTTCAGTAGTTCCTTTGAACTCAATATACTTGCTAGGAACTAAGCTCCATCCTTTCTGCTCTATCTCTTCTGTGGTAGCAGAATAGCAATAACCAGCCTCGTTATGATAGGTTTCTTCGTAGCCTTCTCTCTGCCAATTATGGAAGTTCTGAGCCACCTGTTGTATCTGGTCTACAGGGAATTGAACATACTTCTTTTCAAAAGGTTCTCCCCAAAGTCGCAGGTCGACGAAAAGCACCTCGTTCTCGCGATTGCGATACTTTACCATCTTACCATTCTGCTCGATGGTACGTGCCTTTTTGTTATTATTTAGAATCCACAACGTTACGCTAATATCAGTAGAATAGAACATCTTGTGTGGAAGAATCACAATTGCCTCAACAATATGATTCTGTATGAGCTGCTTGCGGATAGCCAACTCGGTGCCATCGCCACTCAGTGCACCATTAGCCAACAGGAAGCCTGCAGTACCATTCGCAGAGAGTTTGCTAACGATGTTCAGAATCCAGCCATAGTTGGCATTGCTGGTTGGTGGTGTATCGTAACCCATCCAACGGGGATCATCCACCAACTCATTATCTGCTCGCCAGTCCTTCTGATTGAAGGGAGGATTGGCCATGATGAAGTCGGCCTTCAGGTCCTTATGTTGGTCGTTGTGGAAAGTGTCAGCAGCCATTTCGCCAAGATTACAGGCTATACCACGAATAGCCAGGTTCATCTTTGCCAGCTTATAGGTGGTATTGGTATACTCCTGACCATACACGCTGATGTCGCGCTTGTTACCATGATGGGCCTCGATAAACTTCATGCTCTGCACAAACATACCGCCAGAACCGCAACAAGGGTCGTAAATCTTGCCACGATAAGGCTCAATCATCTCTGCTATCAGGTTTACGATGGTTTTAGGCGTATAGTATTCTCCTTTACCCTTACCCTCTGCAATAGCAAACTTACCCAAGAAGTACTCATACACACGTCCCATCAGGTCGTGCTCAGGGTCTTTCAGAGTATCAATCTTATTGATTTCGTCGAGCAATGCAGCCAGTTTTGTACGGTCGAGCGACAAGCCTGCATAGTAGTTGCTGGGCAAGGCACCCTTTAACGATGGGTTGCTATCCTCAACCTTTGCTAAGGCCTTATCAATCTTAATGGCGATATCATTCTGTTTGGCATTCTCTATCAGGAAATCCCAACGACTTTCCGGTTCCAGATAGAATACGTTCTTAGCGTTATAAAATACGGGATTATCAGCAAACTGCTCCTTACCTTCTGCCACAAGTTCGTTCCTACGCTCAGTAAAGCGGTCGTAGGCATACTTCAGGAAGATAAGACTCAGCACCACGTGCTTATACTCCGATGGTTCCACAGAGCCACGCAGTTTATTCGCTGACTCCCATAGCGTTTCTTCTATCGATTTTTCTTTTATTTGTTTCTTTGCCATAATTCTATATTTGTTTTTCCTTCAGCCTAAAGGCTTTAGGATCTATTTCCATTTGATAAATCTTAATATCAGGATTAAGGGTTAAGGCAGCCTTTATTATCTCAGACTTCTTTTCCTCATCGATTTTAATGCCTAAATAGAGCGAATCAAAGCACTCGCCACCAATCTTAGGATATGCACGAACTTCTTTCCAATCAGTTATCTCACCTTCTTTTGGATCGTTCAAAAGAGCCATCGGAGTAAAAGCTATAGATGGTTCTATTAACACCAAGCGTACTTCCTGTTCGTGTTCCCACTCCTTTGCTTTTGTAGAATATTGATAGCGATAGTAATCAATACGTTCATGAAAGAAATCAGGCTTTTCTATTACTTCTTTATATTGAACGTCAAACTCTAACGCTCCTCGAAACACGGAGCATTGAATATTGTCCAGATATTGTTTGGCCTTGTCCATATCAAGTCCAATGCATACGCCTTTATGATTACCATAATAAGCCCACATCAGCATAGAATCATGATTTTTGGAGAGACTACAAATCCACGTTTTATCGCGATTTCTTTGAAACTTGCTAGACATCAACCATGCAATATCATCAGCAGACCAAGCCTTGCATGCCTCTTTAGGAACATTTGAGAAGTCAATGAGCGCAGGATGACAGTCGAACGGATCGTTCAACTTTGTAGCATTAGTAAATTGAAGATTGCTATATTCCAGCATCTTCAATCCGCCATTTGAGTCAAGGTATTTATATAGCTTGGTTTCGCTCATTAGTTACTCTCTATATTTTGCTTTGCAAAGATAATGATTTTATTTAGAATGAGCAAATTTTAGCTTAGGTTTTTGAACGAAAAACCCAATATTTTCTTGGAATTTAGCAAAAACAAACAATGACGGAATAAAAGATTGAATATGGTTAGCAACATCAATTGCTAGTTGGGAGAGTTTTCGTGGCGGGAGCCCATTTCTAGGAATGCGGCCCAACAGAGAGAGCCTAGAGAGTTGAATGTCATAACTGATGCGTTGTGTAATGATTAATCCTTCTCGTTAACAACCTGCTCGATGAGTTGATCGAGATTATCAAACTGGAGAGTGTTGAACGACTGTTTCTTCTTGAAATCCACATTGTTATTGCGGAGTACGGCTTTCAAGTACTCAATGTAATAATACTGACCCTTAATGGCCAACTTATAGTACTTGTAGCGATTGTAATCATCGGGACGATCCTTCGCAAACGACTCAGGACGTACGGTCTTGTCTACTATTTTGTGTTTGGTCAACATAGTACGACACGCCTCGAGACGAGCCTCATCGGGATGACGGAAGTAGTCTCTCAATTGAGCGAACTGGCGCTTCATCTCCAAGTGAGTCTGATACAAATCGTTGTAAGCCTCTTCAAGTTGACGAGCATAGTTGGCATAGCGGTCCATCATCATACAGTTCTGACGATACATGTACATCACCCTACTGTTGTCTGTACCCACGGGAAAGTGCGCGGGCGGAGCTACATTTTTCGCAGTGAATTCGGTAGGCGCGGACACCAACCTGTTTTTAAATCTGTGTCTCATAATCCAATCTTTTAAATAATACCTAATAAATAGCCACATTGGGCAAACGGGTGCAAAGGTACAAAAAAAAATCGGTTTCAGAT
>Ga0256407_10011465_pt1 | contig 12250 bp, 10 predicted proteins | sample RumenRJG_04DNA_FD_193489 | JGI IMG/M metagenome (GOLD analysis project Ga0256407, IMG submission 193489) | Bovine rumen microbial communities from Lethbridge, Alberta, Canada - RJG_04 | ecosystem: Host-associated > Mammals > Digestive system > Stomach > Rumen | place: Canada: Alberta... | reverse complement strand
AAAACGAGCATATCCTGGAATGGATCAATCAAATCCATTCGCTGCATCTCAAGGTCGCCCTCGACGATTTCGGAAGCGGCCTGTCCTCCCTGCAGTTTATGAAGGATATGCCCATCGACATCCTGAAGATCGACAAATCCCTGCTCAGCGGAAACTGCGCGACGGACAAGGAACGAATCGTTCTCGAAAGCATCTTCTATTTCGCCAACCGCCTGCACCTGGACACGGTAGCGGAAGGCGTGGAAACCGAAGAACAGCTTGGGTTCCTGAAGACCTGCGACTGCAAGAAAATCCAGGGATTCTACTTTGCGAAGCCCCTGTCCTGCAAGGACTTTATCGCCCTATGCCAAAAGGACGCCGTGAAAAAGGTGGAATCGTTGGACATCCTTGAATTCCAGACGCCCGTCAGCGCAACACAACTTCTTCTGTCTGCCGTCTTCCAAAAGTATCCGTTGGTCATATTTGCCAATTTGACAAAGAACAGCTATTACATGATGTCCTACGACAATTTCACGACCAGGGAATGCGCCGCCACAGGGAAGTTTGACGAGCTGATCCGAAACGCGGCTTCCACCATCCACCCGGAAGACAGGGAGACCTTCGTGCGGACATTCGACCGGGAAAACCTGCTGAAGATATATCGCTCGGGAACGAACGCAGCAGGCGTGTGGATCAGGCAGATGGGAGACGACGGCGTATACAGGGAAATCGAATCGATGGATTATTTCGTGAAGAATCCGTCGTCCGACGACGTGCTGGTAATCAATTTCAGCGGCGCTGTCGAAGATCGCCACTGAGTAAGACGACAAAACCACCGCTCCTGCTTGAGCGGTGGTTTCGTTTTTTCGGGGACGACATCCAATCCCGGCTTGCCCCGACCGCCATCTTTATTTGCCTTCCCTCCGTTTTCAATATCCGGCGCATCAGGAATCAAGCTGTGATTATTTCCCCTTCTGTATGGGACATGGCACTTCCATCTCCGGGCAAGGGAGGCAGCGGCGCGCGTAAGCGCATTTGGGGCAATCGGGCGACTGGACGTCGCGCAGGGTGTTCAGCACGGAAGAGCGTTCCCAATATTCCATGATTGAGCCGTATGATTCCGCTTTGCCGTAATCGGCGCAAGGAGCAAAGCTGCCGTCCGGGCGCACGCAGAAATGATCCCGTCCGGCGGCGCAGCCGCGCGCGACGCCCCGATTGGCGTTTTGCTTCGCGTCTTCCCCGCCCATCATCGCCCGGAGCGGCGAGAAGCAGGACTCCACCTTCAGCTTCATTTTCCCGTCGGCGTTTTCTTCCTCTTCCCCCGGGTTCGAGTATTCCTTGATAAACTGCGCCACGCTTTCCATCTGTTCCCGCGTGGGCAAAGTCCGTCCCGGAATCCCGCCGCTGACGATAAGCTCCCGAAGGGCGAAGGGCTCCAACCCCTGCACGACCTCCGAAAGTTTTTCCGCGTTTTCCCGCGTCATGATCCATCGCGCAGCCGTCCGATCGGAAAGCCCTGCCCGAAGGAGCGCCCGGATGGTTTCCGTTATTACGGACTCTTTTGAGCGCAGCGAATTAGAGCCCGTTATATGCAGGGGCTCACGAAGCGAGCCATCGTACGGCTCGCCGTCCTCGCCAAGCTCCGCGATATATGCCTCCGCGCCAAGAGCGAAAATCTCCCCCCGGCGCGAATCGGGAATGCTCTTCGCGGGAAAAACCACCGTCGCCGAAAGCCCGCCCGATTTGCATGCCGCAAGCAGCCGGTCCAAATGCTCATACGCCGCCACGTCGCCGAGGAAGCGCACGCGGCGGATCCTTTCCTTCCTGCACTCATCGAGCCGCTTCAGCGCCTCGCCCGCGGGAAGCGACTCCTCCCCGTTCTTCAGCATGAAGTCCACATAAACGGGACGCTCATAGGCGTCGAAATAATGATGGTGGACGTAGGGCGACTGCTCTAAGTAGGCCTTCGCCTCGGCAATCTTACCGTCCCGATAGTTCAGCTTGAAATAGGCAATCAGCGACTGGATGAACGGATCGCCGTCGGGGCGGATCCGGATCCAGCGGCGGAGCGCCTCGGCTTTTGACGGCAGGCACAGCCCGGCCGCCTCCAGCCGCGTGATGAACATATCGACGAGCAGCGGATGACGCCAACGGGAAAAGACCTCGACGCCGATTTTCGGCAGCACGCCGTTTTCGCCCAGGTCGATATTGACGGCGATCTTTTCCGTCTCCCGCCACGGCGCGAGCGCTTCGCGCAGCGCGGCCGTGTCGCCCCTCCAGCCGATGGCGGCCAGCCCGTCGGGAATCGTTTCCCACCCCGGAAACATGATCACGAGACGCATGACGTCCAGCTCGCCCCGGCTCGTCATCGTACCGATCTGCTTGATATTGGCGCCCTTCGGCAATTTCTCCAGCACGCGCTCCAACGGAGCGCGCAAATTTTTTGCCCGTTCCTCGCCCAGGAAAGGCGGCAGGAAAGCATCCCAGGCCGCGGCGTCCTGATGGGTGAACTTGATATTCGCAAAAAGGCAGGGCGAGATTTTTTCGCCCGTCTCGTGCGCTTTCCGAAATTCCGCGTAGTCGATTTCATACCAAAGGCTTTCCAAGTCGGGAACCACTGTCTGGTCGATATTCATGATGTAATCGACATACCGCGCCTCTTCGCCAAGCCGCACCTCCAGCCCCGCGCCGTGGGTGATCGTGTCGCCGTACTGCGCCTTGACGCTTTCGAGGTCGGCAAGACATCCCTCGTCCATGATCTCCGGTATCGGATGACGATGGAGATGATCGAGAAAATCCTTCATCGGAAGCTCCTGTACGTCCATAGCTGCAATCACTCCCTGCATTTTTGCAAAAAGCGCGGGCAAACTGCAAAGCCCGCGCTTCTGTTTTCTTCCCACTTTTATTATATTCGAGAAAAAACGTGCGCTTCCTTCCTGAACGCGCACGTTTTTTCAAAACTGCCGGTGGATGACGTCTGACCGCGTCTGCGACGGTCTTGCTTTTTTGACGCTATGCGCCCATCAGCATCTTGTCAATCTTACGCATCTCGTCTATCACGGTGTTCCTCGGCACCGGCTGCTGGAGAATCGTTTCTTTGGGACTGAACTTCTTGATGAGGCAGGTAATCACTTTCTTTGCGTTGTGAATGGCGCCGGTGACGTCCTTCAGCTGCTTGAAGGACGGACTGCGAAGCGGAACCCTGACGCGCGGGCCGCCGCCCGCCACGACGTCCAGTTCGTCCTCGGTCATTACCTTGTTCATGAGTTCTGCGTTCTTCATTTTCAATTCCTCCTTTGCGATTCGCTGATTCGCATTCTCTTCGCTTCGGTGATACGGTCTGCTTTTATCTGAGCGCCGCTTTTCTATATCGTCCATCGGCGTCATCTCCTTTTTGCTTTTTCCGCCTGTATATATGCGCGAGCCGAAAAAACGTGACAAACTATTTGAAACAATTTTCGCCAACTGAAAGAACCGCCTGCACATGCACATCATGACTCTTGGTCATTGATAACCCTCCTTTGATTGATATGTTGCAGTTGACGGACCGCAACTTTATCTTATCACAGGAGGGCTTTTTCGTTCCTTTGAAGACTCATACCTATAAGGCAACTGAACCCCCGGTCGAACCGGGGGTTTTCGAGATACAAAAAGCCCCCTGCGATTCGCAGGGGGACGAACTTGCCCAAAGGTCCAGCCACAATCCAAGAGCCACACCACGACCCGAACACTCGCTCCGACTGCCCAGGAAGGAGCGATCAAGTACGCCGTGGTCCGTATCTCTGGATTGATTATACCATGTTGGATATTGAGAATCCCATTAATGACCGTCATTGATCAACACCCATTTTCGCAGTTCACCAATATCTTCAGACACAGTCTTGTGATTGGCCTTGGGATTGTTTGTTTCACATTTTAACGGTAGTGATGTTTGCGCTATTTCAGCCGCGCTTTGAGACTTGCGAAGCTCTCCAGCGCGCTTTGGAGATTTTCGAGGATTTCGTCCGCCAGTTCATCCGACGGCGGGAGATTGTCGAGGTCGGCCAGCGACTTGTCCTTGATCCAGAAAATATCGAGGCTCGTCTTGTCCCGCGCGAGGATTTCCTCCACGAGGAATTTTCGCCAGCGTCCTTCCGGATTTTCCTCGCTCCATGTTTCCGTGCGCTTATGACGGTTCTTCGGATTGTAGCAGGAAATAAAGTCCGCGAGGTCGGCGTCCGTCATCGGATTCTGCTTCAGCGTGAAATGGATATTCGTGCGGAAGTCGTAAATCCAGACCTCTTTCGTCTGCGTCTCAGCTCCGGCGGGGCGCTTGTCGAAGAAAATCACGTTCGCCTTGACGCCCGGCTTGTAAAATATCCCCGTTGGAAGCCGCAAAATCGTATGCAAGTCCGTTGTTTGGAGCAGTTTCTTTCGGACAGTCTCGCCCGCGCCGCCCTCAAACAGCACGTTGTCCGGCACGACCACCGCCGCTTTTCCGTCGGATTTCAAAATCGTATTGATATGCTGCACGAAGTTGAGCTGCTTGTTGCTGGTTGTCGTCCAGAAGTCCTGCCGGTTATAGACAAGGTCTTCTTCCTCCTGCTCGCCCGCTTCGTTGGTGAAGGTCAGCGACGATTTCTTCCCGAAGGGCGGATTCGTCAGCACATAGTCCGCTCGCCAGTCGGGAGCGGAGAGCAGTGAGTCGCCGCGCGTGACGGGAATCTCGCCGTAAATGTCGCCGATATTGTGCAGATAAAGATTCATCAGACACAGCTTGAAGGTCAGGGGAACAAGTTCGTTGCCTAGGAAAGTCTGATTCTTGAGAAATTCCTTTTGCTCACGGTCCAGCGTATAATTTTTGGGATCGGAAAGAAACGCTTGCGCCGCGAGGAAGAAGCCGCCACTCCCCGCGCAGGGGTCGGCGATGGTCTTCATCGGCTCGGGGCGCAGGCAGGCGACCATCGCGCGAATCAGCGGGCGCGGCGTGAAATACTGCCCCGCGCCGGACTTCACGTCTTCGGCGTTCTTCTGCAAAAGTCCCTCGTAAATCTCGCCCTTGACGTCCGAGGACATGGACACCCATTTTTCCCGGTCAATCATCTGCACGATACGATAGAAAATCGCGGCGTTATTGATTTTGTTGATGGCTCCTTGAAAAATGCGCCCAAGGACGCCGCTCTGTTTTCCCAGTTCTTCCAGCGTCTTTTTGTACTGATTTTCCAGCGAAGCGCCTGTCAGCGTGTTCATATCCGCCCAGCCGTAGCCCTTCGGGATTCCCATATCGCGTTTATACGGCGGCTTCGCGTATTCATCGGCCATTTTCAGGAAAATCAGATAGGTGAGCTGCTCCAAATAGTCGCCGTAGGAAAGGCCGTCGTCGCGTAGGGGATTGCACATACCCCAAACTTTGGAAATGATAGAGGCTGTTTCAGTCATTGGACGAGGCTCCCTTCAAAACGTGCACTTGCTTGCATTGCGCCATGTTTAGTGGTTGTTGCAAATTTTGCAACAACCACTTTTTCATCCAGTTCCCCTTCATCAAAAATGTTTTTAAGATGCCGACTGATTCCCGATTTATCCACTTGAAACAGTTCCGCTAACGCTTTTTGCGTTATCCATACAGTTTCATCTTTTATTATGACCTGTACGGATATATCTTCATTGTCAATATGATACAGCAACATTTGCATAGATTTGTCCATTTTACATTTTCCCTTCAAAGGCTTCCTTCAAGATACTGTGCCGCAGGGCTTTCGCTTGATCCAAGGCGGCGTCAATGGTTTGCTCGATATTGTTGCAGACGGAAAGACGGGATTCGATTTCTGCGACAATCTTTTTTTGGTCTTCGATTTTGTAAAGAGGAATGGGTAATTGGGAAATTTCTTGAGAATTGATGTTATGTACGCCACTTGTAGATTTTGCTTTGCTTTCAATATAGATTCGTGCAGAATGGGATTGTAAGTAATGCAATAAGAAAAAGGGATTCAAAATTGATGGATCGTTAATTCGCAATCGCATTAAATAGCCGGCAAAAGTGGCGTCTGTATCAGACTCATAAATAATAGCAGCTCTTCCAACAAGGTTAATGCTTCCATTTGATCGAATAATTAAAAGATCTCCATTATGCAATTCAATATTTTGCAGTTCAGTTTGTGTAAACTGTGCATATTTTATATCGTCTTTACTAATGCGTCCGATAGCATGATTTATATTAGGAATACGATAAACTGCTTTATAACTGTTGTTTTCATAAGTACATTTTTTTGATGTTCCATAATGAGGTTTTTCTATGAATTCGCTAAGAACTGATGCCGATACCTGTTTTGATTTTGTTAAATGTCCTTCAAAAGCCTCTTTCAGCACGGCCTGACGGTACACGTCGAGCTGTGCTTTTGTCTTTTTCAGCGTTTCCACGCCCGCGTCAAGCTCGGAGAAAAGCTCCTCGATATGGGCAACGATACGCTCCTGCTCGGAAAGAGGGGGAACAGGCATAGAAATCTGTAACAGGTCTCTTTTTGCAAGGCTGGGAATCGTTGTAGATTTATCCAATGTTTTGAAATTGAATGATTGGCAAAAATAAAAAAGATATTTGGGAATCAATTCATCATGTGGAGAAATCCCAAAAGCGGTATCGACATTCCAAAAATTTTGATCAACGAAAATAGGGGAGTTAATTGTTCCTTTGCGTCCTATGATGGTTGTTCCGGCTTCACATAAATAATCATTGGCACGTCCTATGATACCGCCGCTTCCATAAATAGGATATTTTCCATTAGAATCAGCGACATTCTTCTGATTTTTACCGTTAATGACAGAAACAACGTCCGCCCATTTCTTTTGAGCAATCATTTTACGCCACCAATTCCACGTTCATCTCATGCAAAATATTCTCGTATTCATCGCCAAATACTTCATAGAAGCGTCCCAGCCCGCCTCTATGGTCGAAGGGACTTAAATCGAGGTCGTGCGGCTCGATGCTCAGCGAAGCAATGATATGGTCCTTGATCAGCCGCAGCCATTCCATTTGTTCTTCGGTGAAGTGGACAGGACCTGCGTTGCGGCGAAGCGTCCATTGCATGAAATTATAGTTCACCCTGTCCTCGAAAGGTTTCAGTTCGTCGCCGTAGCCCAGCGCAAAACGGACAATGGAAATCAGGTCGGTCAGCTTCGCCATCGTGCCGCGCTTCACTTTGGCCGGCTCTTTGATGGCGTAGCATTCCCAAAGCCGCTCGACGGTGACGCCCTGCGCGGTCAGTTTATCGTATAACGCTTTGAGACTTTCGATGACCATCGGGCGGTCTTTATATCGCTCGTCGTAGATGATGCGAAGGGCGATAATCTCGTCCTTGTGCTCCTCGATGAATGCGCGGAAGACGGAAATCACGCGCTCGGCGTTCGCCTGCTTGTTCGCGTCGAATCCGGCAAAAAGCACTTCGTCGGGATTGACCGAGTCGATGATCTGCTCATGGCTCCGCCGCACGTCCTCGATATAGTCGCGGACTTCGGGCTGATGGAAAGGCTGCACGGCTTCTTTGACAAGCTCTTTTCGCGCCGTTTCGATGCGGGCGGCTTCTTCGGGCGTCGGCTCGTGCTCGTCCGACAGATCGACGCCCGCTTTTTCGGATATTTTGTCCATGTCAAAGGCGTCCAGGAGATTTTGCGCCATTTTCGTGGCGGGAAGCCCCGCCTTGTCGGTCAGCGTTTTCTGTTCCTTGGGCGTCATTTGCGTATTGAGGCGTATGAGACGATTTGCGAGGGAGGTCAGCGTGTCCTCGTCCTTCGCGCCCAGCGCCACGTTCAGCATGAGCTGATGCAGGCTGACGGAAGGCTTCCGCTCCAGCGGGCGGGTGTCGGTCTTTTTGGATTTCGTGACGCCGACGGCGTCCACGATGACGAAATGGTCTTTGTTTTCCGTCGCGGAGGGCGTGACTTTCCGCAGGTCGTCTTTGGAGAGGACGCGCGTGCCGCGCCCCTTCATTTGCTCGAAGTAGTTCCGGCTCCGCACGTCGCGCATGAAAATCAGGCACTCGATGGGCTTCACGTCGGTGCCGGTGGCAATCATGTCCACCGTGACCGCGATTCGCGGATAATAGTCGTTACGAAAAGCGGAGAGAACGGTTTCCGCCTTTTCCGCGCGGCAGGTGATTTTCTGGCAAAACTCGTTGCCCTCGCCGAACTCCTCGCGGACGATTTGGATAATGTCGTCGGCGTGACTGTCCGTCTTGGCGAAAATCAGCGTTTTCGGAACTTCCTTCCGATGCGGGAAAAGATTCGTAAAAAGGTTTTCCCTGAAGCTGCGGATTACGGTGCGTATCTGGCTCGGGTTTACCACGTCCCGATCAAGCTTCGCGGAGGTATAGACGACATCCTCGTCCATTTGCTTCCATCGCTTGGCCCGTGTCATGCGGTCGCGGCACTCGATGGCTTGTTTCATGATAAATGCGCCGTTTTTGGTGATTTCGGTCTCGATGAGGAAAATGTCCTCGCCGACGTTCACGCCGTCGATGATGGCTTGTTCCCGCGAGTATTCGCTGACGACGTTTTGGTCGAAAAAGGCGAAGGTGCGCTTATCCGGCGTCGCGGTCAGGCCGATGAGGAACGCGTCGAAGTATTCGAGCACTTGCTTCCATACGTTGTAAATAGAGCGGTGGCACTCGTCGATGATGATGCAGTCGAAAAATTCCGGCGGGTATTTGGGATTGTACACGACCTCTTTCGTCGGCTGGCTGTCAACGCCGCTCTGCTCGAACAGGGAAACGTCTTCCGCCGCTTCGTCCAGTTCCTCGCCGCGAAGAATCGAGTACATGCGCTGAATCGTGCTGATACAGATTTGTACGTCGCCGGGGATGTAGGAGCTTTTCAGGCGGCAGACGCCGTAAAGCTCGGGAAAGAAACGATTGTCGTCGTTCGGCATATATTTCCGAAATTCTTCTTCGGCTTGCTTGCCGAGGGACTTTGTATCGACGAGAAAGAGAATCCGGCGCATTTTGCCGAATTTCAGCAGACGGTAAGCGGAAGTAATGGCGGTGAAAGTCTTGCCCGCACCTGTCGCCATTTGGACGAGCGCTTTCGGACGGCTCTCCGCAAAAGAGGCGTCGAGATTTTGGATTGCCGTGATTTGGCACGCACGAAAGCCCGCCGTATCAAAGGGCGGGAAGTGTTTCATGTTGTTTCGTATGGTGTCCGGCGCTTCCTGGATCGCTCGCAATGTTTCCGGCCGATGGAAAGAAAAGACGCGGCGCGAGCGGTATTTTGCGTCATGATAGTCGGTGAAGCGCGTTATTTCTCCCGTGGCTTCATAGGCAAAGCGAATTTCATAGTCCGTGCTGACGTATTTCAGAACGCTGTTCGCATAGCGGTGCGATTGTCTTTCGACGACGGTGATATTCTCACCCGCTTCGTCCTTTTTCGCTTCGACGACGCCGACGGGCACGCCGCCCACGAAAAGCGCGTAATCGACCGGCCCGGTGCTGGTGGGAAATTCCCGCACGGCAACGCCAAGCGCAGCGGACGGATTCAAGGTTTTCATATCTTGCAGCGTCCAGCCCGATTGTTCCAGTTTTTTGTCTATGTTTTGTCTGGCTTTTGCCTCCGGCGTCATTTCGTTTCACCTCGCCCAAAGCGTCGTTCTGTGCCTATCATAGCATGAAACAGCGGGAATCTCAACGAAAGAAGGAAAATTCGCAAAAAATCGCCTGTATTTCCCGCTTATGGCGAATTATCCCGTTATTATATGATATGCAAAAAAGAGCTATGCAGTGTTGAACTGCATAGCTCTTTTCGCTCGGAGATTATCGGATTTGTGATAGCATCCCTAATTCACGCCTGCACACGCAAGCGGTTCTTCTTCGTATAAATCAGGATTTGCCGTTGAACGCTCAATAGTTGGATTCTACCTGGCTGCAGCTGCTTGTTATGCCGGCCCCGCCGGCAACACATACGAGGTCTCCGTCTTCAAGCTCACCCTCTGACAACTCATTTGATATAAAACGACATTTTATCGGACAATTGCACACGCAACGCCGCCTGCTACTTTTTCCAAATCTTTTTCGTCCAATTCAAAGTCGCCCACCTTATCTAAACAGGCTTCCGCCTCTTCTCTTGTAATCTCTTTGCCTTCCGCCTTTGCCAACGCAATCAGTTCATCGGCATCCTTGCACTGCATAGCTTTTTCCAGCATTTCTTTTGTGATCTCGTTTTTGTTGATCGGCATGACAGAATCCCCCTTTATGTCACTTATACATAACCCTTTTACAGCCATGCCTCGGCCTTGCAGTCCGAATAGCAGCCGCCGCCCGCTACATTTTGCAGCGTGTCGGCGTCAAGCTCAAAGTCAGCCAACTCCGCCATATACGCTTCGGCTTCTTCCCTGGTCATCTCCATGCCGCGGGTCTTTGCCAGCGCGATCAGTTCATCGGCATTCCTGCACTGCACAGCCTTCGCAAGCATTTCCTTCGTAATCTCTTTTCTGTTGATCGACATAGTGGAATCCTCCCTTGGAATATTGTATTTTACTGCTTTTAATTATATATACAAATCAGAGGCGTCAAAATTGACGCTGACAGAAAAATTATTTTTAATTTTATCATACCCGTCTTTCTTTCTGCAATGACGCCAACGAAAAGAAGCGCGCGCACAAGCAAGCGACTTCTTTAATTTGCATGAGGAAATAGTATGATGGCCATTAAAATTCACTATCACAACTCTCTTGCCGTCCCTTTTGCAAATCATTTTCTGCGCGGAATCGTCAAAATGCTGAAATATCAACCGCTGCGGCAATTCTTCAGAAAAATGCATACTGAAAATTTTGTCGCGTTTTGTAAAAAATTTTCAGTATGGTGAAAATTTTATCATACTTTGTAAAAAATTTTCAGTAAGAAATTTTCCGCAAAATTTTCGAAATCGTTGAAAACAGTGGATTTTTGACCACCGCGCGCAAAAAAATCGGAGACCGTTACATTACGGCCTCCGGTTTTTTATTCATCATGCAGATTCAATTTTTCGGAACCAGCTTTGCATAGGGTTCGCCCATGAGCACATGCCGGAAGGCGTCCTTTGTTTCTCCCGGCGGGCAGACCAGAGACACGTCCACGCAGGACTGGAATACCATTACGATGTCGCTGCCGCCGAAGAGGAAATAGCCCATGGGATCTCCTTTTTCGACAACGTCGCCTACGGCAAGGTCCTCTTCCCAGTTGCAGGAGCAGATCTGCGACATACCGATGGGGAGCACCGCCACGAGACCGTATTCCTCCGTATCAAGCACGACGCAGTCCCGGGTCTCGATCATCTGCCAGCCCGGGATGGTATCCTCCAGCACATAACGGGAGTTTTTAGCGTCCCATACGGTGATCCCTCCGGCGCCGTTGACGCCGGGAATCTTCCTGAGCTCGACGATCTCGCCGCTGACCGGAAAGTGATAACGGTGATAATCATTCGTGTCAAGGAAGGTATGCGTCAGCGCGCCGCCGTTGAAGGCGTCGGCGTACGCAGAGCCCGGGCCCAGGAGCTGCGCGATCGAGGTGAAGTTTGCCGATTTGATGGCAACGCCTTCTTTTTGTACCAGATTGCCGGTCTCGTCGATCTTCCAGAGGCCCTGAGGTTTGGAGTCCGCAGGAGCGACGACCTCCGTATCGGCGATCGGGCGAACGGAGGGATCGATGAGATGACGGGAAAACCAGTCGTTGAAGGTTGTCCAGACATTTTCCTCCGCATACCAGCCGTGCTGCATATTCATGGTCGGGTCCTGCTTTACCTTCTGATAATAGCTGTCGTTCCAGCTCTCCTCCGTCGAGAGAAATTTCCCCCACTCATCGGAATATTCGCGGCACCATGAGGCGATGGGTTCATGGTATTGAAGGGTCGGATAATAATATCCCCGTCCCTCGAGTTCCTCCAGCGGCTGATCAATAAGGAACCAAAAATAATCCACGCTTTGGTCGATATGGCCGTAGAGCGTGGGATAAGAAGCGTCCTTCAGCACGTTCCACGGCATGCATGTGGCAGCCCAGTCCAGGAACGCATAAAGCTCCGGAATGCTCTGCACCGGGTTGGTGTTGCGGTCAGGATTGATTGCCTTTGCCTTTGCGATGGATTTTTCCATGAGGGCCATCAGCTCCGGATCGGATTCCAGGCATCTCATCATGGCGACGGCAGGTTTTGAATGCGGCGGATGATGGGAGGCTGCCGCCTGCGCGCTTAAACTGAAGACGACGAGCAAAAAGCCGAGCAGCAGAGCAGAGAGTTTTCTTTTCATAAATGGATTCCCCCTTCATCGGTCTGTGAAAAT
>Ga0256407_10011459_pt1 | contig 12252 bp, 6 predicted proteins | sample RumenRJG_04DNA_FD_193489 | JGI IMG/M metagenome (GOLD analysis project Ga0256407, IMG submission 193489) | Bovine rumen microbial communities from Lethbridge, Alberta, Canada - RJG_04 | ecosystem: Host-associated > Mammals > Digestive system > Stomach > Rumen | place: Canada: Alberta | collected... | reverse complement strand
ATAATGATATTAAAAAAAATAAAGAAAATAAAAATGAAGAAAATAATAAAAAAATACAAAAAGAAAATACATCAAATAAAAAAGGAAAAGAAAATAAACCTCCTATTGATATTGAGAAAAAAAAAACATCCAATGAAATCATTACAATAAAAAATGATGAAAAAGAGAAAAAAAATAATCAAAAAATATTAACAAAAAAACAATCTATTAATCAAACAAATACAAATAATAAAAATTCTATTAAGATTTCAAATAATGAACAAAAATCATTACAAATTTATGATAATAATAATGATGAAATAAATAATAATAATATTCAAAATAATAATAATTTTTGGATATGCTTTTGGTGTGGTGAAATTAATTACAATATTAAAGAAAAATATTGTAGTAATTGTAAAAAACCAAATGATAAAAAAAATAAAAAAGTTATTTGTTATATGTGTAAAAGAGAAAAAATAAATAATAATAGATGTAATGTTTGTGGTATTGAAGTTCAACAAAATTGTCCAAAATGTAAAAAGGCATTACCAATAAGAATTACTCAATGTCTTTATTGTAAAAATAATATCAAATAATAATTTTATTTATAATATATTTTTTACAAACTTAAAAAAAGTATTTTTAACTTATTTATTCATTTTGGAAATAATAATATTTTATATTACAATAAAAAAACAACTACAAAAAAAAAAATAATTTAAATATATAATATTTCAATAAAAAAAAATGAAAACTAACAATAAAAGTAGCTTTTACAAACAAATCACAAACAACAATAATAATTCAATTTCAAATAACAAAGAAAATAAAATAATAAATATAGATATCAAAACTCAGAACTCTCAATTACAAAAATCCCAATTAAAATCAAAATTTAATAAAGAAAATCAAAATAATAAAAAGAACAATGGTATAATAAAAGAAGTACATGAAGAAGATGATGGATCATATATAGAATATAATGAAAATAATGAGATTTCAAATGATAAAAATATTGATAATTCATATAATGAAAATAATAATAATTCAAATTATGAAAATACAAATTCAAATAATTTAAATCAATTTGATTATATTTCAGAAACTGAATCAAGTGGAAGTATAGATTTAGAAGAAGATTATTTAGATTTAAAAGGAAATATTAAAAATGCAAAAATACATGCCAATGCAAAAAAAATATTAAAAATTCCTGAAAAATTTAGTCCTGATAATCCAGTTGTTTTTTGTAATGATTGTCTTCTTCCACAAGAAAAAAAAGGAATTGTAGAACCTTTTCCTTATTGTGTTGATCCTAAAGAATTACAAATTTGTGGAAATGGAGTTTATTTATTTTTTGTTTTTCATTATTATATAATTATAAATTTAATTGGTTTAATTATTATTTGTTCAATTCCATATATGATTATTGATAAAAAATATGCTGATAATTTATATAAATATTGTACAGAATTTTATATTAGTGAAGGTGATGTTAATAATTTTGAAACAAAAAATAAAAATTGTACTAATTTTCTTGAATATAAATTTGATAATAAAGATGAAAATGATATGACTTTTGATTGGATTAATAGATATAGTGGTGTGGCAATGTTAAAATATATTAATGTTTTAAAAGATTTTGCTTCTCAAGAAACAATTGATAAAATTGTTGTTAATTTTAATTTTATTTCATTCATTACTTTACTTTATTTATTTTTAATTCATTTATTATATGTTTCATTAAGTTCTATTTTTATTACTGAAAATGATTCTTCAATAAAAAGTCCTAATTCTTATACAGTTATGGTTAGTGATATTCCAATTAAAGAATGTGATAAAGATTTAAAAAAATATTTAACTATTAATGATAAAATTAATATTCATGATATTAATATATCATATAAATTAACAAAATTAGAACAATTAAAAGATGAATATAGAAAAATTGAAAGAATTTTATTAGAAATTAATCAATTTACTGAATATTATGAAGAAGGATTTTTATGTTGTAAAAAAAAAATAAGATTAGAATCATTAAATGAACAAAAAAAAGATATTATTAAAAATATAAAAAAATTAAATAATGACTTTTCATCAGAATCATTTACAGGTGTTGCTTTTATAATCTTTAATTATCAATCAGAAGCAAAAAGATATGTAAAAGCATTTCCAAAAAATTTTATTGCAAAATGTATAAAAAATTCAAGTAGAGCTTGTTTAGCATATATTTGTTGTTGTATATCAAATAAAAAGAAAATAGAATATAAAAAAAAAATAAAATTAACTGCAGATTTAGCCCCAGAACCAGATGATATTATATTTGAGCATTTAGAGTTTAATTTTTTACAGAGATTATTAAGAACATCAATTTTATTTTTTTTTTCTATTTTATTAACTGGAATATCATTTTCAATTGTTTTATCATTAAACATATTTCAAATTGATAATGAAAAAAAAGTTAAAAATAAATTTTTTTTAAAATATGGTTTATCATTAGTAATATCAATAGTAATTTCGATAGTAAATTTATTAATAAGATTATTATTCCAAAAATTTGGTGATTATGAAAAACCATGGACATATACAAATAAATATTTATTTACAAGTATAAAATTAACTTTATTTACTTTTGTAAATAGTGGTTTAGTTCCTTTAATTTCAAATGTATTAAAAAATGGATGGGATGAACATCAAATGTTACTTAATAATATGTTTGTTATTTTTATTTGTAGTGCTATTATTTCTCCTTTATTGTCTCTTACTTGTTTTGATTTATTATTACAAAAATTAATTTTATGGTTTTTTATTACTAGAAAATATACAAGTGAAGTTACTAGTATTCCTTTAAGTCAAAAACAACTTAATGATTATTTTGAAAGACCAGATATGAATATTAGTTTTCAATATTCTTTTTTATCTAACTTAATTTTAATGACTTTTTTTTATATGCCCATTTTTCCATTAGGACCTGTTATTACTTTAATTGGTGTAATTTTAAATTATTTTGTTGAGAAATTTAAAATATTAAAAATTTACAAAAAGCCTGAAAAATTAAATGAAGAAATTACTTATTTTTATATTGATTTTTTTATTATTACATTTATTGTTTGGGCAATTGGGAATTATCTTTTTTTTTCTGGTAGTCATTCAAGCCATTTTTTTGAAATATTCAATTTAATTTTTTATTTATTTGTATTATGTGTTCCATATACTTATTTGATTAGAAAATTTGATTTTTCTTCTTCAAATTCAAAAAATAATACAATTAGTTATGAAAATGCTTTTTTAGATTTTATTGCAGATTATGAAAGATTAAATCCAAAAACTCAACTTCAAGGAGCTTATAAATATATTGATAGATTAGTTAAAAAAGAATGGTTAACAAAGGAAATGGGAGAAAAAGCAAAAGAAAAAATTACATCTACTAATATTAAAACACTTTATTATTTTATTAGACAAACTTATAAAATTGAAAATACTATTGTTAGGAATAATTGTAAGGATTTTTCTCTTAATTCAGCTAATATTGAGACTGAAAGAAAAAATATTAATAATGAAGAGACTAAACAAGAAGAAAATATTAATTCAAATTATATTAATGTTAGTATGTTTTTAAATAATTTAGGACTTATTTCAAAGAATAAAGCACAAATAAGTCATATCGATAGTAATGTATTATTTAATAGTGAAAGTATGAATGAAATTAATCCTCTTTTTTCTTATACTTATACAAAATTGTCAAAAACTAAATTTGATAGAGTAAATACAAATAGAATTAATATATCAGGTAAAAATATTATAAATTATAATCAAAATTATAATAATAATAATAATAATGAATTAAGTAGATTTAATATAAAAAAAATGAAGGATGAACAAAGTAATAGTAATCTTAATGCTACTAATGAAGTAAATTTATATAATTCGAGTAAATCTTAGTTTATAATAGATTAATAAAATAAAATTTGTATTAATTATTAATAAAAAATATAGATTAATAATTAAAATAAAGTATTATTTCTTAAAATTAAATTTATTTTGAGGATAAATAGTATCTTTTCCATTTAAATTAAGAATATTTAATGGATATCTATTTTTTGTAATATTATCATAGTTAGGTAAATTATTTCTTTGGAAAAAATTATTTTTTATATTATTTTTTGGCATTGGGAGAAATGAACTATCATTTGCTAAATATTTTAATTCATTAACAAATTTTCTTCTTGCAAAAGCATTATCTTTTATATCATCATTATTTAAAGTTAAATCTATATCAGTCATTAAATATTGTGAATCTTGAGGAATTACAGATAATGATAAATCAATATTATTTCCATTTGATATTATTTCTTTATTTTCATTTGATTTTATTATTTCATTATTATTATTATTTATAATATTTTTAGTATTTTTTTCATTATTTTCCGTTGATTTTATAATTTCAATATTATTATTATTTCCATTTGATTTTGGTAATTCTTTAAAACTATTATTAATATTATTTTCTTTAAAAAAATTTATTTTATTATTTTTGTTTTCATTTGATTTTAAAATATTAAATTTATTATTATTTGAATTTGTATTTGATGTATTAGATTTTTTTATTAATTGTTCTATTTCTTTAAATTTTGAACTTTCTGTAATAATTTTTTCTTTTTTTTCTATTTTATCATTTTTATCAATTAATTTTTTAGGAGAAATATGTTTAATATTCAATCTAAAAATCTCATCATTATCATCTAAATTAAATTCAATTTCATTTTCATTATTATTTATATTATTAAAATTATTTTTTGTTTCATTACAAATTTTATTCTTAATAATATTGTATTTAGTAATATTTTCTTCACTTTTAGATATATTTAATGTTTTAATATTGGAAATTTGGGAAATTTCAAATAAATTTTTATAGGTAAGAGACTTAACAGAAAATTTTATTAATAATTCCCCGTTTTTATTTATAAAGCCATCTTTCTTTATTTTTTCTATACTAATTAATTTTTTATATCCAACAGCTTCATTCTCTTTAGTAAATTTATAATTATTTGATATTTTTAATGATTTATTTTTATTTTTATAATTATATAATTCAATAATAAATGAAAAAGTATGATTTAAAATTCCTTTTTCAAAAACTAAATAAGTACTCAAATAATCTTTATTATTCTTTATTTTTAATTTAAAATAATTACCATAATAAAATAAAGGATTTGAATAAAAACAATGAATATTATTTAATTTATCAAAAATATTTATTTTTAATTCAACAAATTTATTATATTGAGGAATAATTTCTTTTGAAATTTCTTCAGATATATCCATTTTTATAATTTGTGAAAATAATTCTTCATCTATATTTTCATTAACTTTATTATTCATAAATTGTTTTATTTCATCTATATTTTCTAACATTTTAGCTTTATCATTTTTTTTATATTTCTCATTAAATTCATTTTTTCTATTATCAATTAATTTAACTTTACTCATAATATCCTTTTTACAATTTGATAACTTTTCTTTTATTTGATTAGCTTTATCCTTTATATTATTCATCATTTCATTATAAATAATTTCAATTTCTTTTTCTTTATCTTCAACTAAATAATCAATACTTTCTAAAATTTTATTTAAAACGTCAACCATTTCAATATATTGTGAAGATTTTTTTGTTAAACTATTAATATATTTATATACATTTTGAAAATTATCATCAAAATATTTATCTATTTTTTCAATTTGATGATTTTTATGATTATTATTAAGCATATAACAATCAGAACAAAGAGCAACTTTACATATTTTACAAAAATACATTAATGGTAAATTATGCAAAACACAAATTGAATTTGTGTTAAATAAACATTGACAATTTGGACATTTGTTTAGTGTTTGCTTTTGAAATAAATCTTCAATACATTTTCTACAAGATAACTTATGACATTTTGGACACATGATTGCATCATTTAAATATCCTTTACATATAAAACATTTTAATAAATTTTTATATTCATTTATTTCAGTCATTTTAAATTTTATTTATTTTAATAAATTATTATATATATAATTTTAATATAAAAAATAATATATGGAGTTAAAGAATAATAATCAATTTAATAAAAATTCATTATTAGATAAAAATGCTTCAAAATGGTTAGAAAAAAATAAGAATATTTTATTAAAATTTGAAAATCAAAAATATCCAATTTATTATGCACCAAGACAACATAATGAAAATTTATTAAGATTAGCAAATTATAATATATTAAAAGAAGAAGTAAGAAAAAATTTAATGAAAAAATACAAAATAAAAAGGTCTCAAAATATTATAAATTCAAATCAATCATTAAATAGTTCATATAATTCAGATTTACATGAAATAAATAATAAAACAGAAGGAAATAAAAATGAAAAATTAAATACAATAACAATTAAAACTTTTAATAAATCATATTATCATTTGAAAAAAAGAAAAAAATCCACATTAAAATATCCTTTTATTATTGATAATCATCCAATATTACCAAAAAAATATTCAGGTTTACCAAAAGAAATTTCAGATTCAAATGAACAACTTTATTATTCTTTAAAAAGAGATAATGAAAAAATATTTGAAGATGCCTTTAGTATAATATCAAAATATAAATTTTCACCAAAATTCAGAAACCCATTTCAAGATAGAGTAATAATAAAAAACAAAGAAGACATATTAAATCAATCAAAAAAACCAAAAAAAAAAAAAGATTATGAATATAAAGCATTTAAAGCATTAACAATAGCAAAAATAGCAAAAGCAACAAAATTAAAAAACGATTTAAAAACTAAAAAACATGAAAATATAATTTCAAAAATGAAAAGAATAATAATAAAAGCATCATTACATTTCAAAAGAATAAAATTAACTTTAAATGATTTATATTCATATAACAATTCAAATAAATTTATAAATAAAAAACAAATATTTGATAATTTAATTCAATGTATAAAAAATAAAGATATACATAATGCAAATGTATTATTAGATAATTTCAAATATTTAGTTTTACAATATGATTTATATAAACAAACTCCACTTCATTGGGCAGCAAAAAGAAATTGTTTTTATTTAATACCAAAAATAGTAAATTATGGTGCTGATATTAATGCTTTAGATGAAATTGGTTTTTCTCCTTTACATTTAGCAATTATTAATAATCATTTTGATGCATGTGTTTTTTTATTTTTATTTTATGCTTCTCCTTTTCAAAAGGATTTAAGTGGAAAAAAACCTATTGAATATGCCAAAAGTTATCATATGATTAGTTTAATTAAAAGAGTTATTGCTTTACATATTATTCATGTTTTTGGGAATTATTATAAAATTTATGAAAATATTAAAAGAGGTTTGGCTTTTTTTGTTGAAAGTGAATTTAAAAATGAATTACAATCTGATGCTTATGAATATGTTAGTAATATGGCTAAAGAATTTAGGAAAAATATGTATGCTTATTAAATATTTTTTTATTGTTTATTGTATGGGTTTTTTAATATTTTTAAAGTAAAAAAATTTTTATTTTAATTACAAAAAAAAAAGAAAATTTAACAAATCAAAAAAATAATAAAAAAATTAGATTAGTAAAAAACTTTTTAATAAAATATATATTAATTAAATATAGTGATCAATTATTAAAAATACTTCTCTTAGTTGATGCAGGAGTAGGAAAATAAAGTATAATATTAAGATATACTCAAAATGAATTTAATGCATTATTAGAAAGTTCAATAGGGATGGATTTTAAATTAAAAAAAATTTAGAATTAAATAATCAAAAAATAAAAATTCAAATTTGCGATACTGAAGGACATTAAAGATTGGAACAATAACACTTCTTATTATAGAGGGGCTAATGTTATTGTTATTTATGATGTTACTGTAACAGATTCTTTTGAACATTTTGAAAAATGATTAGAAGAAATAAAAAAATATGCAAAGAAAATGTTATTAAATTTTTAGTTAGTAATAAAATTGATTTAAAAGATAAGAGAGTTGTTAGTTTTGATGAAGGGAAAAATATTTCTGAAATAATATTATGTATTTTGAAACTAGTGTTAAAGATGATATTGATATTAATGAGTTTTTTGAAAAAGTACTTTGTTTATTTGAATAAAAATTATTTGTCAAAAGATAATCAATTACATGGGATTAATTTAAATTCTATGATTTTGAAACAGCATGAAAATAAAACGGATTGTTGTTAATTTATGTGTAATTAATTAAAAAAGGTTTTTTATTTATTTTTTAATATTTTTTTAAATGCCAAATTTCTATAAAAAATAGAAAAATGAGAAAAATAATTTATTATATCCTTATTATTATATTAATAAATGATGATATAAATTCTTCAAATAAAGTCAATATTTTGGAAATTTATAAATCAATATTATATTATTTAAAGTTTTAATTAATATAATAAAAATAAATATATTTTAAAACAACAATTAAATATATCTTATAAAAAGATTATAAAATAAATTTCAAATAATTATTAATCAATATTATAAATTTATTTAATGTTAATTAAGAAAGGTCATAATAAAAATGATGAAAAAAGAACTTTTTTTTGTCCCTAAAAGATCATTCCCTTTCACATATAACAAAAAAAAATTACTATTAAAACCTGAAGATGAAATATTAAGAAAAGATGTTAAAAGTATTGAATATGTAAGAGATATAATGAAATATAAATCTCCAATAATGGAAATAAATATTTTAAAAGGAAAAAAATTTTCAAAAAAATTGACGAAAGATTTATTTATATTATCAAAAACAAATGATGAATTTAATGTAAATAGTCTCTTAAATATTGAAAATGAAAAAAAAGTGAATTCAAATAAAAGAATTTTAAATGATAATGAATCAATAAAAACAATAGATTCATCAACATTTCATTATAATCAATTAGATGATTATTATGATAAAATAGAGAAAGAATATAATACACAAACTAATTTTTTTAAAAAAAAAATTGAAAATTTTCCAAAATTAAATACTCAAAATTTTAAAAGAAATTCTCTTAAAAATTTATATGAAGTTATAAAATTTAATCATAAAACTTCTAACAAAAATAAAAAAAATTTTAAAGAATATAATAATAATTCATTTTCTTTATCAAAAGAAAAGGAAATAATAGGAAATAAAATAAATAAAATTAGAGTGAATACTGCAACAACTTTTTTTAATTCTTTTTCTTTAACTCATTCTAAAAATTCATATAATACTAATAAAACATTTTTTGGATATAAAAATGATATTACTAAAACAGGGATTAAATATGATAATAATAATTCTATTAAAGTTGATAGTTTTTTAAAAAAAAAAATTAATTTTTTTTATTTTCTTGATTCTCCAGAAAAAGATTTAAATAATGAGATAAAAATAGGTATTACTAATATTTCAAAGCTTTCAAAAGGAAATGGATTATTTAGGTCTGATGAAAATTGTAAAAGTATAATTAATAATTATTTAAATTCATTTCCAAAAGAAAAATTTATATCTAATATTGAAAATAATAAAAAAGTATATGTTATTTTAGATGGGACAGTTGTTTTATCTCATAAATATATTAAAGGAATTTTTATTGATATTCCCACAAATGATTATTTAAAAAAATTAAATGTAAAAAAAAGATTTAAAATATTTAAAAAAATTTTAAATGATTGTGCTCTAAAATTTAATATAAATAATAGTTTAGAATTTATTTATTTAATAGATGGAACTTATATTAATGATTTAATAGATATACCAAATAATGAAAAATGTCTTTTTGTATCTTTTACATGGAATTTTAGAGGTATTAGATTTTATAATAAAAAATACCAAGAAAAATTATTAAAAAAAATAAAAAATGAAGAAATTGAAAAAAAAATAAAAAAAAAATATGAATTTAAAATAATAAAAAAGAAAAAAAAATATTTAATAAATCAATCATTTACTTTTGGATTAGATGATATAGATGATAAAGAAATATATTATTATTATAGTGACTCAGATGAAAAAAGAACAAAAATAAAATTATTAAAAAACACTTTAAAAATATCAAAATATCATAATTTTGCAGAATACCATAACAAAATAATGAATCAAAAAATAGAAGATTTATATATAAACCAAAATAAAAAAATAAAGAAATTCAATTCAAATCGGGTAGACGAAAATTCCTTAAAAGGATTAAAAAAACTAATAAAAAACTATAATACAATTAGAGGAAGAGAAAATAAAATTTCAGTAAATTACATGTTAAATCCTCCAAAAACAAAAAAAATAAATATAAAAAGAGATTTTGATTCAATTAAATTTTATGGAATAAAAAAAAGAGATAAACTAACTCAAGAAGTATTTGATTACAAAGCAAATTACGAATACAAAGCAGATTATGAAGTAGAAAAAAATTATCCTGACTTAATAGCATATAATATTCCATCAATTTTAGAAGATTATCCTAAATTACAAAGAAGAGAATTATTTGATATTTTTATTCAATTTAAAAATTTATTAAAATTCTGTATTTCAATTAGAAAAAATCTTGATACAATAAAAAGTGGAATTGATTTTCAAACTTTTGTTCTTTGTAATAGAAAAATAAATTCTCAAGGGAGAAGATTAGCTAAAAAAATTTTTAATGCTTTTAATTTAATTGGAAATGGTTATTTAAATTTTGATGAATATTTTATTGGATTAATGCATTTGAGAAGTAAAGATTTAAATCAAAGATATGAAATTTTTTTAAAAATTATTGATACTGATGGAAATCAAAAATTGTCTTTTTATGAAGTTTATGATTTAAGTACTGCTTCTTTAAAAAGAACTATTGGAGAAGATTATAGTAAAGATGCTAGAGATGTTATTAGAAATTTAGGTGATTTTTTTGCTAAATTAATTTTTCAATTAGTTGATATGCCACTTAACTCAGAAATTCCTATTTCTTTAATTAAAAAAAAAATTTTGGAAGGTGGGGAAGCTGCTAGTTATTTAGAAATGCTGATTTGTGCTGATAATTTTGTTTAGTATACTATATTATTATTTTTTTCCTTCTTTTTTTTTTCTAAATTTATTTTTTTTTAATTAAATTGATATTTTTTTTATTTATTCTATTTTTATTATATATGTATTATTATTTATATAATTATAAATATTTTACTATAAAATTCTTATATTATATTCAATAAACTTAAGATTTAATTCAAAACTTAAAAAAAATAAATAAATAATTTAATTAAATGTAGTACTTTTTTCATTTTTATTTAAATTTTTTCATGCCTCAAAAAGAATTTTTATCTTGATAGCTAAAAGGAATTCATTTTTATTATCATTAAAGTTGTTTCCCAATTTTTTTATCTTCTGTTTTTATAATTTTTCCTTATATTATTTAATTCATATCATATTTTTATTTTCCTTTCATTTTCTTAAATTTGAATATTTATCCCATTTTTAATTTCTAAATACTATTTTTCAAAATATTTTAGTTTTATTTTGAAAGCATTCATTAATCTTTTTTTAACATTTTTCCTAATAATATCTTCTTTAAATTGATTAACATTCTCAAAATGTAAATTCAAACTTTTTTTCCGTAAATATTTATTTAATAAACATGACAAAAAAAATTTAATACTAAAAAATAAAAAATTAAACAAAAAATAAAAAAATACATAAAAAAATTCTTATTTTAAAAAAATGTCAACTCGTCAAAGTAAATTTCTAATGTGGATAAATTACAGAATAAGAGTAACATTAAGTGAGAATCGTGTATTAATAGGAACATTTCTAGCATTTGATAAGCATATGAATATAGTATTAAGTGATACAGAAGAACATTGTTTAGTAAAATCAAAAAATAAAAAATTTGATAGAGAAAAAAGAAGAACATTAGGATTAGTTTTAATAAGAGGAGATAGTGTTATTGCAATTTCTGCTGAAAGTCAAGAACCAAATAATAATAAAAAGAGATTCGATAATGTTATTGGGAGAAATGTTGATGAAAATAATGATTTTGGAAATAATAATACTATTAGTGGTTTGGGTAGTATTGGAAGAGGTGTTGGAATTCCAAATATGAATAATATGAGTGGGAATGCTTTTGGGAGAGGATTGGTTGTTCCTCCTAATATTCACCCTCCAAATATACCTCCTCCCAAATAAATTTTAAGGTTTTTTTTTTTTTTTTAAAATTTTTTTTTTTTTTTTTTTTTTTTTTTTTTTTGTTTAATTTTTTTTTTTATTTTTTTTTATAATTTTTTT
>Ga0256407_10011457_pt1 | contig 12254 bp, 6 predicted proteins | sample RumenRJG_04DNA_FD_193489 | JGI IMG/M metagenome (GOLD analysis project Ga0256407, IMG submission 193489) | Bovine rumen microbial communities from Lethbridge, Alberta, Canada - RJG_04 | ecosystem: Host-associated > Mammals > Digestive system > Stomach > Rumen | place: Canada: Alberta | collected... | reverse complement strand
TTTTTTATTTTTTCATTATGTTTCCTTTGAGAATTTCCATTAGTTAATCTATCAAATACATTTTCATTATTTAATAATTTTTTTGCAATTTCATTACTTTTTTTACATATTATTGGTCTTGTTCTATATTCACTTTTTTTTTTTTTAATTTCCTCATTTTTAATATCATTTAATTTATTTTTTGTTTCTTGATTTCTTTTTTCCCAATATGAATAATTTGATGTATATATTGATGTATTTGAATTATTTCTTTTATTTTTATTTTTTTTATTAAAATTTGTGATATTTAAATTACTTGTTGAAAAATTTTTTAATGAATAATTATATTTCTTTTTTTGTTTTATTATAGAATTATCTTTATTTTGTTCATTATTTTGAAATAAATTATTTTCTATACTTTTGTTTTGAATAGGATTATAATATATATTTTTATTTTTTGTGTTTTTCATTAATTTCATTTTCACATTTGAATTATTTATTCTTTCATTATAATTATTGATATTTATTAGATTATTATTCGAATAATCAGTTTGATAATCTTTTATATATGATATATCATTTTCAATAATATTTTGATTAATTAAATATAAATTATTACTTGATTCATTTAACATATTTTTTAATTAAATTTAAATTTTATTTTTAGACAAAAAAATTTTTAAAAATTAATAAAATAAATAAAATTAAAATCCTTAAAAATTAATTTTAATTATCTTGAATTTCAATATCAGAAATATTCCAAACATCATCTTTTTTTTCTTTATCAATTTCTCCATTTTTTTCTTGAGGAGGAGGCAATTCTTGTATTTCTTTTTTTTCATTATCTCCATTATTTTGAGCATTAATATTATTATTATTACTATTATTATTAACTTTATTTTTATCTAATAAATTTAAAGGAAGAGTTTCAATATTTTCATCTTCAAAATTTTCTATTTTATAAAAAGGTGGAATTGCTTCTTTATTATATGTATTATCAGAAATAATTTCTAAAATAATATTAAAATGTTCTTTTATTCTTTCTTTTTTATCAATTAAACTTTGTAATTTTATTAAATAATTCTCATATGATAAAGGATTATTTCTACTTTGTAATATTCTTAATTTTTTTAAAGTTTCATTTTCTTCTAATAACATATTTATTTTATTATTTTTTTGATCTTTTACTAAATCAAAATAAGCTTTTCTTTTTATTAAATTTTCATTTTTATTCATAAAAGGAACTATTGTAAATGAAGACCAATGTCCATATTTATTTATATTTTCTGGGTTTTTACATTCTCTTTGAATATATATTTCAACTTCATTAAATTTTTTTTGTATTTGTTTAACTAAAGATGATTTTTTATTTACGTTATCAGTTAATTCTATTATTTGGTCTTTATAATATAAATAATTTTCTTCATTTCTTCTTCTTGTTTCTTCTATTATTTGTTTATTTATTAATATTTTTCCATTTATTTCATTTATTTCTTCTCTTAATTTTTTTTTTAATTTAAAATATTTTACTATTTTTTCAAAGATACTCATTAATTTTCTTTTTTTATCTTGTTTAACATTCATTATTGGAATAAAATTTGATATATATTCTAAATTTATTGATAATGTATTTTCTAAATCAAATATATGTTCATTTATTTTTGAATTTTGTTTTGTTTTTTTATTTTCTGTATTTATTGCTTCATTTATTTTTTGTCTTGTATTTCTAAATGTGTAATCAAGACATTCAATTGAATTTGATATTCTTACTATTATTTAATTAAAATTTAATTTACCTGTATTAAAATGTTGTAATTCTTTATTTGTTCCTTCTTGATTATTACTAAAAAACAATTATATCAAATTATTTTAATTTTACCCATTCTCTTCATTTATTTGTTTATTTTCATTATTATTTTTATTTTCTTTTTTTCTTCCAAATCGAAAAAAATTCATATTTTATTTATTAAAAAAAAAAGTACTAAATAAATAAATTCAAATAAATATATAATTGAAAAAAAAATTAATGAAAAACAATTTTGAAAATTCTAATCAAAATGTAATACAAATATATAAAATATTTAGTCTGAATTATATAAAAATACATCATCACAAAATGAATATCAAAAATTCCCTTCATATAAAACATCAATATCAAATTATAAACTAAATCCAAATTTATGTCCTCGTCCAAGTTCAACTGAAGAAATTTATTTAAATAATAATAAAACAATAGAATTTTCAACTTATATAGGAAAAATTCCCCCATATACAAATTCATTATATAAAGTAATAGAAAAAGATAATTCTTCTCCAAGATTTATTAGATCAACTTTAATAAATCCTCCTATTAATCAATATATTTTAAATCAAAGTAATTTAATTTTTGGTTTATGTTTTCAACCATTTAAAGAAGTAAATGATGATGAAAAAATTCCTAAAGTTGAAATTCAAAATTCTATATTTAGATGTAAAAATTGTAAAAGTTATATTAATAATAAATATACCCATTCATATAATAAATTAAATCAATTAATTTTTATTTGTAATATATGTAATTTTGAAAATATAATTTCATCAATTGAAAATGGAGTTAAAGATGAATATATGAATATTTCAGATAGAGATTCTTGTATTGAATTAACTAAACCAACTATTGATTGGTGTGTTAATGATAATTTTGATAATAAAAATTTTTACCCACATTATATTTTTATGATTGATATTTCTTGTGATTCTTTTGAATTAGGTTTACCTAATTATATTATTAATTCTATTCAAAATAATTTAGATTTTTTTGATAATATAAATAATACTTTTATATCAATTTCACTTTATGATGAAAATAAAATATATTTTTTCTATTTTGAAAAAAATCAAATTAAATTATGTATTATGCCTGATTTAAATAATCCATATTGCCCAATTGAATATAATAAAATGTATTTTAATTTACAAAATAATAAAAATGAAATAAATAAATTAATTGAAAAAGTAACTAATTTTATTTTTGAAAAAAATAAAAATTATACTTTAGGAAATATAATAACATCAAAGAATTTTCTTCAAAGAAGTACTCCAACTGGAGCAGTAATAAAATCAGGAATAGATTCTTTATTACATAATGGAGGAAGAATATTAATTTTTACTCCAAATCCTTGTTATCATGGATTTAATTTTTGTTTAAATAGAGATAAATATAATAAAGAAAATAAAAATGAAAATGATAATGAAAATATTAAAAATTATTTTATTCCTCAACATAAAAAATTTGATAATTTAATTGAAATTTGTAATAATAATAAAATAACAGTTGATCAATTTATTTTCTTATCAACTCAATATGATTTATCAACAATGGGAACAATTAGTAATTTAACAGGAGGAACAATTTTTTATTATGAATATACTTCAAATTCAAATTTAATAAATTATATGCTTGAAAAATTACACTATGATATAAATAGAATTATTTCAAGAAATAATTATTATGATGTTAAATTTATGATTAGATATTCAAATTATGTTGATTGTTATGAAATTTTAAGTAATTTTAATCAAAAAATTGGACAAGCCTTTCAATTAGGAAGTTGTAATCCAGATTATAATTTTTATTATAATATGAGATTAAATGATAATATTATAGATAAGACTAAAATCCATTTTCAAATTGTTACATTTTTTACTAATAATTATAATAAAAAATATATTAGAATTTTTAATATAACTTATGAAGCTTCAAAATCACTTAATGAAGTTTTTAATAATATTGATAATGATACTATTGTTAAAGCTTTTTTAATGAAAAGTATTTCTTTTAGTTATAGATTTTCATTAGAAAATGCAAGGAAAATGTTAGAAAATAAATTATATGAAATATTTAAATTTTATAAACAAAAAGTGAGAGAAGATAGAACAAATAATGATTTTTTATATCCAATTGGATTAAAATTTCTACCTTTATATATTCATTCTTTTTTAAAAAGAGGTAGTTTAAATTATCCTCAAAAAGGAAGTAATTATATTAAAAATGTTTATTTACTTATGAAAATTATGAGAGAACCTATTTTGAATACAATTAAATTTTTATATCCTAAAATGTATAGAATTGATAATATTGAAAATATACAATATAAAGCAATTTTTGAAGGAGATATTTTATCTCATTCTGGTATTGGGGATTATAATAGTGAATTTAATTTTTATAAAAAACCAATATTAATTCGATTGTCAAAAGATTGTATTGATATGGATAAATGTTATTTAATTGATGATGGAAATTATATTAGTTTATTAATTTTTGATAAATTAAATAAAGATTTTTACTTTAATTTATTTAATTTAAATTCATTTGAAGATATTAAAAAAAATAAAATTTTATCTTTAGATGAAGAAAATGAAAATAATTTAAATGTAAAATTATTTAATATTATATATCAATTAAGAAATGAAAATAGTGGATTTAATCAACCAATTAGACTATTTTTATATAATGAAAAAAATATTTATGATAATAACTTATTGTACTTATTAATTGAAGATAAAATAGGTTTTGAACCAAATTATCCTAATTTTTTATTTAAATTAAATAATTTAATACAGAATAATAATTTTTAATAATAAATAATATAATTTTTTACTTTTAATTAAATATTTTTTTCAAAATAATTAATTTATATTGATAAAAACTTTTTTAAAGAAAATATAATAATAATATTTTCTAAATGATTATCTATTATATTTAAAATTTTAGAAAAATATTTATTTAATATTATATTTTTTAATTTATGATAATGAATTGCAATAGTTAATATAATATAAATAATTTATGATTATATTTTTTATAAATTAAAAACATTTATAAAAATGTTTAATACATTTTAAATGAATAAATTTTTTATTAAATATTATTATTATTATGACATCTACTCAGACAGATAAAAAAAAAAATACAGTTGAGTTCACAAGATTATATAATAATTTTCATTTAATTGTTTTAGGAAGTGAAAAAATAGAAACTATTAAATCTCAATTAATTCAAATAATTGAAATGCTTGTTGAAAATTTAATTGAAGCAGATAAAAATAATGAAGATATTTTTAATGAATTTACTAATAGTAAATTTTTATATGAATTAGTTATATTATTTAAAAAAAATGATAGAGATTTAAATTTACAAATATTAAAAAGTTTTTCTTTACTTATTGCAAATTTATCAAAAGAAGAACATTTAAATTATTTTCTTGAAACATATTTTATAAATGATATATTAACATTATATAGTGATGATATTGATAATGATTATTTATATTATTATATTAATTTTATTAAATCTCTTACTTTAAAAATAAATGAAAAAACAATTCAATATTTTTTCATAAAAGAAATAAATTCATTTCAAATGTTAACTAATATGTTAAAATTTTATAATCATCCTGATCAAATGATAAGAAATGTAATTAAGAATACATTTTTAACAATTTTAAAATTAAGTAAAGATTATAAACCTTTATTAGATTTTATTTGCTCACTTCCTGTTTTATCATATTTTAATTTTTTTGCTTATAGATTAAGAGATTTAATAGTAACATATTATAAAAAAATTAAAATTAATAAAATAGATTTGATAAATTATTTACATGATGAAATAATAAATGATATAATGTATATTCAAGATATTTTTTCTTTAAATATTCCAATAATAAATTTTATTTTAACTAATACAATTTTTCATTATGTTATTTTAGGACAAATTTATAATTCATTTATAAATCAAAATCCAGTAATTTCACTTAATTGTTGTTTTTATTTTTTAATTCTTTTTTTAAAGTATATTAAAGATGAAACATTTATTAATTGTTTAGTTGGAGTATTATTTATGGATAATTTACATCATAGATTAATAGAACAAATAATAAATAAAACTGAATTTTTACAAAATTATGAAGCTGATTGGGAACCAGAAAAAAAAAAGAATAAAATACCATTTGATGAATATATTACATATAATTTTAATAAAAAATTTATTTTATTACAATATAAAAATACATCAATATATTCAGAAAATAAAAAAATATATAAATTATTACAAGACAAATTAAAAAAAATACCTGATTTATTATCTAATGAAGAAGAATTATATAAATCTTTATTAAAAATCATTAATGAAATAATAAAAAAAAAAGATATTGAAAAAACAAAAAATTATCATAATATTATATCAAAATCTACTGGAATTCAAGTAGGTTTATCATATCATTATGATTATAAATGTCCTATTAATGTTATTAGAAAAACTTTTGAATTAACAAAATTATCCTTATCTACTGAAATTAATAAAGAAAAATTTTTAAAAAATTTTATTAAAAATAAATTCATTTCTTTTTTTGATTCAAATGATGAAAATTTAATTTTTTTAATCTCATGTTTTTTACATTTTATTTTTATAAATGAAAATATCAGTAAAGATTTATTATCTTTTATCAAATTTTCAAATCCAAATTTAATTTTTAAAAATCAAAACATAAATGAAGAAGAAAATATTGAACAATTTAAAATGGAAAATACAACTATTAATAATAATAAAAAAAAAGGGTCAGGCGGAGCTAAATTAGTAAATGAAAATTTAAATTATTCTACTTTTACTCAAATTTATAGATGGAAAAAATTAACTCTTTTAAATAAAGATTTATTATCAAATGAAAAATTAAAAGAATATTTTACAATTAATCAAATAAAATATAATTATGATTATACAAGTATATATTTAAAATTAATTACATATCCTCCACAAGAAGTTTTTAGACAAAATACTTTAGTTTTAATTTTTGGAATTTTAAATTATTTTTTATTTTATAAAAATGAAGAAGGAATTGAAAAACTTTTAAATATTGAAATTTTCCATAAAAATCAAATTCAAAAATTATTTATTTCAATTATAAATTCTCTTTTATTAATTCTTAATAAAAAATATGAAGTTAAAACTTGTTGTTATGAATTTTTAGAAGAAGATTTAAATTACTTAAATAAAAACAATAATATTGATAAAATGGCAGAAAGTATTTTAAATGATTCATATATTTTATTTCCAAAAGAAATGATTGATTCTATTAAAAATTATCCAGAAGATTTTAAAAATATAAAGGGTGAAACTCATAAATATAAAAGAAGTTTATTCAGTTTATTATTATGTTATAATTTATACTGTAAAATTTTTGATGTTAAAAAAATTGATTATCCTACTAAATTTATTGAAACTAATATTCAACAACCAGAAAAAATAAATTTAGAAATTAATGGTAATCAAAAAAATGGGACTTATCAAATTGTAAATGATGAATTTATTTTTATTGAAGATGAAAACAAAGAGATTATAAATATACGTGATATTAGTGTTAATATAAATGAAGATAAAAAAACAGGAAAAATTCTTAATCTTAGTAATTTAAAAGAAATTATTTTTTCTTGTGAAAATGAAGAAAATATAATTAATTTTAAAAAAAAAATAGAAGAAAGAATTAAATTAATAAATGATACATATTATAATTCAATGAAATTATTTTTTGAATCACTTATTGAAAATGATAAAAATATTAATAAATAATTATTTAAAGTAATTATTAAAATATAATATTAATATCATATAATAATATTATTTTACCTTTTTTTAATTTTTAAAATCCTAAAATTTACAAATTTCAAATATATTAAATAACCTTTTATTATAAAATAATACAAAAAAATACTATTTTATTTTAATGCAAATTTTTGATTTATAACAGGAATATGTAATGCATTTGATTTTTTTCTTTTTGGGGTAATAAAAGCTTTAAAATTTTTTTTATTTAAATTTGAAAATTCAATTTTTGTTTCTAAATCACCAAAATATTCTTTTAATTGTTCTATATTCATTTCTGATAAATTAACATTTTTTAAACTTTTTTTACTTTTTTTTTTTAATACTATATTTGATTTTTCATTATCTTTTTCTTCTTCTTTTTCTAATTCATTTTCTATTTCAATTTCTTTAGATTTAGTTCTATTTTTTTCAAAATTATTTTTATTATCATCTTCAAAAGTTGCAGAAAGTGAATCTTTTGTATCAATTTTATTTAAATATTTTTCATTCTGCATAAATTTAATTAAATTTCTTTTCCTAAAATATAATTTAATAATCCCAATAATAATAGCAATAAATTGTTGTCCATTAATAATAGTATAAAGAATTCCAATTATATAAATAAAAATAATTCTTCTTGAAGTTGAAATTAAAAAAAAACAAATAAATGCAATTGCAGAATTAGAAATTAAAAATAAAAAAATTTGAACTTTTTTCCTTTCATTTAAAAATCTATTACCAAATTTTCTTTTACTATAAATTGATTGACCATATAAATCAAAACAATTAATTAAATAATGAAATTTAAAAACTGAATATAATCCTGGAAAAGTAATAATAAAAAATTTAAATCCAGAAAAAATATTTTTAATAACTTTTCTCAAATGAAAAAAAGATGGACCAATTATAAATATTATATTCAATATAATTAAAAGAATCATAGGAGGACTTTTAAATTTATAATTATTTTTATTATGTGAAATTCTAATAATTGCAAAAAGTGAACTAATAATAAAAAAAATAAAATAACAATAGAAAAATATATGAAAATATATAAAAGTTTTATCTCTTCCATTTTCTTTTGGACTTATTAAACTAAAACAACAAGAACAAATAGTCATAATTGAATATATTACAGTAAAAAAAATTACAATTCTCTCATCTTCATCTATAAATGCTTCACTTAAAAAAGAAAATATTATTAAAATTGTAAATCCAATATAAAGAAAATCAATAATAAGTTCTAATAATTGAAAAAATAAAAATATTTTCTTAACAAATTTAAAAAAATTCATATTACTCCATAAAATAAAGGAATTTAATAAATCAAAAAAAATTAATATATATGAAGATTTTTGTTTACAATAATTCATCATAAATTCATTAAAATTTAAAGTTCTTTCATAATAAAAAACATTAATTTGATTAATATAATAAGTATGATAACCATTATTTAATAAAAAAATTCCTAATTTAAAATCATGATAATATAATTCAGCATCATTATAAATATAATAAGTAAAATAATTTTTCATAACTTGATATAATTTCTTATCAATTTTAATTAAACTAAATTTATGTTCAATAGGACAAGAAGAAGTAACATTATAATAATAATAAGAATAAATTTGTATATATAAATAATAAAATTCAAGTATTTCCCCAAATAAATTATTAGGAAGAGAATGAACAGCTGGAAAAATTATCATAGGTTCAGTTGCAGTTTTAATTAAATTTGATATTGTATTTTTCTCAGGAATAATTCCATTTTGCCAATTTAAAATATAAAAAGTATTATTAAAAATTTTTTTTTCATCTTCAATTATACTAATAGTATTATAATATTTAATATCATTTAAAATAAATAAATAAAAACATTTTAAACATTCAACATGAGTAGAATGATTTTTATTAAAAGAAATAATATTAATTGGTATTCCAGTAGAAGAAACAATATAACAAGATGAACAATTATAATCTAAATCACCAGTACAACATGCTGCTAAATAATCTGTATTAGGATAAATTTGAGAAAATGTTTTATTTGATGAAAAATGAAGAAAAAATAAACAAATTAAAATATTTTGATTTGATATTCCAATTTGAATTAATTCTGGTAAAGATAAAAAAAGAGAATTCATTGTATTTCGTAATTTTCTACTATTTGATAAGGAATCATTTTCTATTATTATTGGGATTATTAATGAATATTGTGCTCTATCATCTAAAAAATTGAAATTTGATGGAGAAGTTTGAATTGTACTTACTCTATATTTAAAGGGATTTATTTTTTCATTTACTTCTAAAAATGAAAAATTTCCTAATTTTTTTTCTGCTATTAATTCTGGGTCATCGTCTCTGTATTCTTTTATTGAATTATCTTCAAATTGTTCTATATTTTGCATTTAATATTTTTTTAATTTTTTTATTTTTTTTTTAGTTTAAAATATTATTAATAAGTTGAAATATAATTTTTTTTGAGAAAAATATAGAATAATAAATTTTATTTTAAAAAACCAAAAAATTAATATATATTTAAAAACTAAAATAATAATTTCAAAAATATAAAAAGTAAAAATAAAAAAATAAAATAAAAAAAATAAAAAAAAAACAACTATATTAAAAAAAATAAATAATAATTTAATAAAAAAATGTCAAAATTAACATCATTTCTTATAATATTTCTTTTATCAATTACCTTAGAAAAAAAATTAAAAAAGAAAACAAAATGTATGAATCTTGGAGACAATTGTGATTTAACTTCATATTGTTGTGGAAAATGGGTTTGTAAAGATTATAGATGTGCAGTTAAAGGAACAAAAGATAATCAAGTTAAATGGGCTCCTAAAGGAGATAAATGTGATTGGTTCCATCATTGTCCTAAATATTATCATTGTGAATCACATTATTGTGTTATTTCTAGAAATAAACTTGTTAATACTGTTGCTAAGACTTTGAAAAAAGATTATTAAAAGTTTAAAATTAAAAATATAAATTTTTTTTTATTTTTTTGTTCTGTTTTTTTTTAATTTAAATTAAATATTTTTTTATTAATTTTTTTTTGTTCATATTGATTTAGAATATTATATATTTTTTTCTTTGGAAAGTAAAATTCGGGAGTTTTAATTTTTTTTCTGAAGAAAAATTTGTTCTTGTAAAATTAGTATTTGAATCGTTTGTATTTATTGTATTTAATTGACATATATTATTATTTGAATTCATATTTTCAGATTCATATTTTTGTAAAAACATTTTTCGTCTTTGTTCATTAATTTTTAATTTTTCATTTAAAAATTCAATTTCATTTTTTGCTGAATTTATATCATTTTTTGAACAAAGTATATTATATTTTTGTTTTAAAGTTTTCGGATTTTGATTTATATTAATTGTATTGAATTCATAATTAATTGATTTTTCATTCTCATTATTTTCTATAGTTGAATTTGAATTATTCATTAAATATTCTAATCTTTTATTATTTTCATTTCTGTATTTTATTAATCTATTATTTGTTAAAAGAGATTCATATTTTTTTTTAGTATTTTCAATATCATTATTATTATTATCTTCATTTGATTTATTTTCCATATTTATAGGTATTTTTTGTTGATTTATACTATCACTTGATTTATAAAAGAATTTATTTAGTAGTAAACTATTGTATATTAAATAAGATTGATTTGGATTTAAATAATTAACTTTATCAGTGAATCTTTGCTTTGAATAATCAATAAATTTTAGTTTTTCACCCATTAATGATTTAATATTATTTTTTTGATTTAAATTTCCTTGATTAACATTAATATCATTAAAATTATTTCTATTTAAAAATCTTTCTTGAGAATTATAACTATTATTTAAATTTAAAAAAATATTCTCATCTATATTATTCTCAAATGATCTTTCTGATTTTGAATTTTTATTTATAATAGTTTCATATATGTTTTTGAATTTATGATTTTTTTTATTCATTTTTTCTATTCTTTCTTTTTCTAATAATTTTTCCATTAATTTATTTTTTAAATAAATATCTTCTTTTATTTTTAACATTTTTTTTTTTAAAGCCATATAATCTGCAAGAGTTAGTTTCTTTTTTTTTCCAGTTTTATTAAATTTTTCAATTTCTTTATTTTTTGAAGTTTTTGGTCTTTCTTTTAATTCTTTTAATAATTTATAAAAATTTACTTTTTTTAAATTTTCTTTTTTTATTTCATTTTCTTTATATCTTCTTTCCCAATATTTATTTGTTGGAGAAAATTTTTTTGAATTATCTAAAGGATTATAAATTGTTATTTTTTTATTTTCTTCATTATCATTACTATTTTGTTTTATTGATATATATTTTTTAATTAAATTTTCATTATTTTGAAAGTTAAATTGATTTTTAGGTGTTAAAATATCTATATTATTTAAAGAATACTTATTTCTACTTTCTTCTAAATCATTTTTATTTAATTTTATATTTTGTGATTTAATTAAATCAAAATTACATTCCATTATAATTTTTATTATTCCAATTATTATTTTAATTAAAATTAATTAAAAATTAAAATTTTTATTATTCAAAAAATTTTTACTAATTTTTTATTCCCCTAACTAATATAATTTTCCCTCTACAAAGAGGACATTTTTTATTTTCTTTTAATATTTCCATACA
>Ga0256407_10011456_pt1 | contig 12255 bp, 11 predicted proteins | sample RumenRJG_04DNA_FD_193489 | JGI IMG/M metagenome (GOLD analysis project Ga0256407, IMG submission 193489) | Bovine rumen microbial communities from Lethbridge, Alberta, Canada - RJG_04 | ecosystem: Host-associated > Mammals > Digestive system > Stomach > Rumen | place: Canada: Alberta... | reverse complement strand
AGCTTGTCGTCGCGGCGCTTCTTGTCGCGGCGAGTCGTTACGGGATAACGCTCCATTCGTCGACGCTTGCGGGCGCGGCGTTTCTCGGCGCGGCGGCGACGACGCTTTTCGTGATCCTCGCGGCGCGGAAGGTTCGCAGCATGTCGATTCTGATCGTCTGCGGGGTCATGATCGGCTATATCTGTTCGGCGGCGACGGAACTCGTCGTGTCCTTTGCGGACGACTATAATATTGTGAACCTGCACAACTGGTCGACGGGGAGTTTTTCGTCGATCTCATGGAACGACGTCGGCAGTCTAACGCCCCTCGTCGCGGCGGGCTCCGTCTTTGTCTTTTTCCTTTCAAAGGGGATCAGGGCGTATCTTTATGGCGAAGATTACGCGTTCAGCGTCGGCGTCAATTTGAAGGTTTTTCGCGTTCTGCTGGTCGTCGGCTCGAGCCTCCTTTCGGCGACGGTCACGGCGTTTGCCGGGCCGATTTCCTTCGTCGGCGTCGCCGCGCCGCACATAACGCGGAGCGTGTACAAGTCGTCGGAACCTCGGACGGTCATGGCGGGCTCCTTCCTCGTCGGCGCGGCCTTCTGTCTTCTGAGCGACTGGCTTGCGCGTCGGCTCTTCGCGCCTCGGGAACTCAGCGTGAGCACGATCACGGCGATTCTCGGCGCGCCGATTGTCGTTTCGATGCTGCTCCGTCGGAAAGGAGGGTCGCGTGTCTGAACTTCGCGCGGACAAGCTGACCGTCGGCTACGGCGGCGCGCCTCTCGTTTCGGAGATCGATCTACGGATACGCCCGGGCGCGATCGTCGCGCTCGTCGGGCCGAACGGGTCGGGGAAGTCGACGCTTCTTCGGACGCTCGCCGGGTCGCTCGCGCCGGTGCGCGGCGCGGTTCTGCTCGACGGCGCCGATCTGCGGACGGTTCCCCGGTCGACGCGCGCGCGAACGACGGCGGTCATGACGACGGCGCGAACGTCGACGGATTACGCGACGTGTTTCGACGTCGTGAGCGTCGGGCGCTATCAGTTTACGGGCGTTTTCGGGCGAATCTTAGAGTCGGACGCGCGCGCGGTCGACGAGGCGCTCGCGGCGGTCGACGCGCTCGAGTTTCGCGACGCGGATTTCTCGCGGCTCAGCGACGGTCAGAAACAGCGCGTCTTGCTCGCGCGCGCGCTCGTTCAGGAGCCGGAGATCATGCTCCTCGACGAGCCGACGAGCTTTCTGGACGCGGGCGCGAAGCTCGAATTCGTCGCGCTGTTGAAGAAGCTCGCGCGCGAGCGGCGGATCGGAATCGTCGCGGCGCTGCACGAGCTTGAACTCGTCAAGGCGGTCGCGGACGAAGTCGTTTGCGTCTCGAAGGACGGGCGCGTCGATAAGATCGGGAGCGTCGCGGAGGTCTTTCAGAGGGAATACCTCAAGAAACTGTTTCACGTCAAATCGGACGCGTTCGACCAGATTTACGGGTTCTTTAGCGAATCGCCGCGTCGCGCCGAGACGTCGCGCCCGTTTCCCGACGTCTGTAGCCGCAACGCGACGTCGCGCGTCAAGTTTCTGATGGTTCAGGGAACGACGTCCAACGCCGGCAAAAGCCTGATAACGGCGGGGCTGTGCCGCGTGTTGACGCAGGACGGGTTTCGCGTCGCGCCCTTCAAATCGCAGAATATGGCGCTCAATTCGTTCGTGACGGAAGACGGGCTCGAGATGGGGCGCGCGCAGGTCATGCAGGCGGAGGCGTGCCGAATCAAGCCGAGCGTTTACATGAACCCGATTCTGCTCAAGCCGACCGACGACTGCGGGTCGCAGGTGATCGTCAACGGTCGAGTCGTCGGCAATATGCGCGCGCGCGAGTATTTCGAGTATAAAAAAAGCCTCGTTCCCGAGATCCTCGCGGCGGTCGAAAAAGTCTCCGAGACGGCGGACGTCGTGATCGTCGAAGGCGCCGGGTCGCCCGCCGAAATCAACCTCAAAGAGAACGATATTGTGAACATGGGGATGGCGCGGCTTGTCGACGCGCCCGTTCTGCTCGTCGGCGATATCGACCGCGGCGGCGTTTTCGCGCAGCTTTTGGGGACGCTCGAACTTCTCGAGCCGGAGGAACGCGTGCGCGTCAAGGGGCTGATCGTGAACAAGTTCCGAGGCGACAAATCCCTTCTCGATTCGGGAATCGTCGCGCTTGAGGAACGTTCCGGGGTTCCGGTCGCGGGCGTCGTTCCTTATATGACGCTCACGCTTGACGACGAGGATTCTCTTTCGGAACGCTTTGACCGTAAAAAGCGCGGACGCGTCAATATCGGGGTCGTCTGTCTTCCGCGACTCTCGAATTTCACCGATTTCAACGTCTTCGAGCAGTTCGAAGGCGTCGAGGCGCGCTATCTCCGGCGCCCCGAGGAACTCGACGACCTTGACCTATTGATTCTCCCTGGAACTAAAAATACGATAGGGGACATGCGCTGGCTCGAGGAAACGGGGATGGCGTCGGCGATTCGCGAATACGCGAAAAGCGGCGCGCCTCTGATCGGCGTCTGCGGCGGTTATCAGCTCCTGGGCGAATCGATCGCCGACCCGGAAGGCGTCGAAGGGGGCGGTTCGATCCGCGGACTTGGACTGCTGCCCGTAGCTTCGACGCTTCGCGCCCAAAAACAACGCCGCCAGTTTCGCGGGAGCTTCGTCGCGCCCACGGGGGCTCTGGCGTCCCTTGCGGGCGCGGAACTGTCGGGGTACGAGATCCATATGGGCGAAACGGCGCCGACGGTCGAGGGACTGGCGGCGTTTACCTCCGAGGGAACGGGATACTGCCGCGATTCCGTCTACGGCGCGTACGTCCATGGGCTTTTCGACTCCGCGGCGGTCGTTCGGCGGCTGGTCGACGTCCTCGCGCGCCGTCGTGGAATAGCGCTTGAAACGAGCGCAGCCGTCGATTACGCGGCGCTCAAAGAACGCGAATACGAACGACTCGCGGCGGCGATTCGCGAACATTTGGATATGACGCTGATTTACGACGTCTTAGGAGTCGCTCGCCATGGATAAACGCAAACTTTTTACGACGGCGTTTCCGCCCCTCGACGACGCGGCCGCGCGCGCGGCGCGCGTTCGGTGGGACTGCGTTTCCAAGCCGCTCGACGCGCTCGGCGACTTTGAGACGCTCGTCTGTCGCCTCGCCGCGATTCAGGGCGACGCGCGTCCGGTCGTGAAACCGCGCGCCGCCGTCGTCATGTGCGGCGACAACGGAGTGATCGCCGAGGGCGTCTCGCAGTGCGGGAGCGAGGCGACGGTCGCGGTCGCGGCCGCGCTGGGGCGCGGGGAAAGTTCCGCGTCCGTTCTCGGGCGCGCCGCCGACGTGCGGGTCGTCCCGATCGACGTCGGAATCGCGGCCGACGCGCCGATTCCCGGCGTCGTCTCCGCGAAGATCGCGCCGGGAACGAAGAATTTCGCCGTCGAACCCGCCATGACGGAAGAAGAGACGCTGCGCGCGATCGGCGTCGGATTCGACGCGGCGCGCGACCTCGCCGCGCAAGGAATCCGCGCTCTTGCGGCGGGCGAGATGGGCGTCGGCGACACGACGACCGCGACCGCGATTCTCTGCGCGACGCTCGGGCTCGACCCGGACGCGTTCGTCGGGCGCGGGGCGGGACTCGACGACGCCGGGCTGGCGCGCAAGAGGCGAACGATTAGCGCCGCGCTGGCGCGGTACGACTTCTCGGGAATCGCGGACGAAAAAGAACGCGCGCTCGCGATTCTCCGGACTTTCGGCGGATTTGAAATCGCGGCGCTCGTCGGCCTGTGCGTCGGCGGCGCGGTCTGCCGCGTTCCCGTCTTTCTCGACGGTCTCGTGACCGCCGTCGCGGCGCTGATCGCCGAAAGGATCGCGTCCGGGGTCCGCGAACGTCTCGTCGCGACCCACGCCGGACGCGAGAAGGGGATCGCCGTCGCGCTTCAAAAACTAGAATTAACGCCCTTCGTCGCGGGAAACGTCTCCTTCGGGGAAGGCGCGGGCGCGATTATGTCCTTTCCGATTCTCGACGTCGCGCTTTCGTTTTTTGAGAACGCGTCGACCTTTGACGACGTTAAGCTAGCGCAATATCGGAGGTTCGAGTCATGATCGCGCTGATTTTGGGCGAGCCGTCGACGGGCAAGTCGCGCCGCGCCGAAGACCTGACGCTCGAACTTGCGGGCGGCGGTCGCCGCGTCTATCTCGCGACGATGACCGTCCTCGACGCCGAAGGGCGCGAGCGCGTCGCGCGGCACCGCAAAGCGCGGGAAGGGAAGGGGTTCGTCACTGTCGAGCGTCCCCGCGACGTCGCGAGGCTAGCGGTCGAGCGCGGCGACCTTAAAGACGCGGTCTGGCTGCTGGAATGCGCGGCGAACCTCGTCGGCAACGAGATGCACGCGCCCGTCAACGCGGAACTGGACGACGACGCGCTCGTTCGAACGGTCGTCGAGTCGATCGCGACGCTTGGCGCGAGCGTCCGCGCGCTCGTCGTCGTCTCGAACGAATTTCCGCAGGACGATCCGCGGTATGACGACGAAACGCGGCGTTACGTCGCGATTCTCCATAAGGTCGACGTCGCGCTTTGCAAGCTCGCGGATCGCGTCGATCGATATGCGAAAGGAGCGTGGATTTCCGATGAAACTCCTTAGAGCCTTGGCGGCGTCCTTCTCGCTCTATTCGCGTTTTCCGACGCCGCGCTTCCAGTGGACGGAGGACGACTTTCGACGCTGTCTCGTCTTCCTTCCGTGCGTCGGGCTGGCGATCGGCGCGATTATTTTGGGCGTCGCGGCGCTCTTTAACGTCGTCGAGATTCCCTTGATCGGGCGCATGGCGATTCTTTCGGCGATTCCGCTCCTTGCGACGGGCGGCTTTCACGTCGACGGGTTCCTCGACGTCCAGGACGCGCTTCGGTCGTATCGCTCGCGAGACGAGAAACTGGCGATCATGAAGGATCCGCGCGTCGGCGCGTTTGCGATCGTCTCGCTCCTGACGTACGCGCTGATTTGGACCGCGTCCCTTTCCGTCGCGCTCGACGCGGGGCGGTTCTCCGACGTCGCGATTTTTGCGCTTTCCTTTTTCGTCGTCAGAGCGCTCTGCGGCGCGACGTCCCTTCGGCTTCCGAAAGCGCGTCAAGACGGGATGCTCGAGCGCGAAACGAAAGACGCCGGGGGCGCCGATTTTTGGCTCCTTGTGGGTCAGGCGCTCGTCGGCGCGGCGGCGGCGATTGCGCTTGACGTTTGGGCAGGAACAAGCTGCGTCCTCGCGCTGGCGGTTTTTACGGCGTTACACGGTCGTTTGTGCCTGCGCGAGTTCGGCGGAGTCACGGGCGACACGGCGGGACATTTCGTTGTCGCGGCGGAGAACGTCGCGCTGACGTCTATCGCCTTGGCAATTCTCATAAGAGGGGCGTTATGAACGAAGACGGTTTAATCCGCGTCGTTTTGATTCGTCATGGCAAGACGGCGTCGAACCTCGAGAAGCGATACGCCGGTCGTCGAAACGACGATCCGCTATGTCCCGAAGGAATCCGCGAACTGGAATCGATCGCGCCGCAATTTCGCGCGTTGGTCGGCGACGGACGCGGCGTCTTTTCGGGGGCGCTAAAACGCTGCGTCGAGAGCGCGCGGATTCTTTTTCCCGACGTTGCGCCGATCGTCGTCGAGGAACTGACCGAAATCGACTTTGGCGATTTTGAAGGGAAGACTTACGCGGAACTTGCCGACGACCCGCGCTATCAGGCGTGGCTCGAGTCCGGCGGGACGGCGCCCTTTCCCGGCGGCGAGTCGCGATCCGATTTTATTAAACGAACAGTCGAATCGCTTGAAAAGGCGATAGAAGCGGCGTTTGCCGGACGCTTCGAGACGGCGACGGTCGTGTGCCACGGCGGTAATATCATGGCGTTCATGAGTCGTAAGACCGGCGGCGAATATTTTGACTTCCAAGTCCCGCCCTGCGGCGGATATGAGACGACGATAAGGAAAACTTCCGGTGGTTTTGAGCTTTTATCATTTGATCGCGTTGACGATCGGCTTCGCGCTTGATTTAATCGTCGGCGATCCTCGCAGCCTTCCGCATCCGGTGCGGCTCATCGGGCGGCTGATCGCGGCGCTCGAACGCGCGCTGTACCCGCGACCGGGCAAGCGTTCGCCGCGGCGCGAGCGCGTCGCCGGAGCGATTCTGTGCGCGACGGTCGTTCTCATTTCGGGGGGCGTCGCGCTGGCGGTTACGGTCGGCGCGTACCGTCTCAACCCGGCGTTTGGCGTTTTGGTCGAAGCGGTTTTGACGTGTTATTTGCTCGCGGCGCGCGACCTTCGGGACGAGAGCATGAAGGTCTACGACGCGCTGAAGTTGGGATCGCTCGACAAGGCGCTCGCCGCCCTTTCGATGATCGTCGGGCGCGACGTCGCGTCGCTCGACGAGGCGGGCGCGACGCGCGCGGCGGTCGAAACGGTCGCGGAGAACGCGTCCGACGGCGTGATCGCGCCGCTCCTATACGCGCTGGTCGGCGGCCCCGCGCTCGGCTACGTCTACAAGGCGGTCAACACGCTCGATTCAATGGTCGGATATCACAACGAGCGTTACGAAAACTTCGGCAAGGCGTCGGCGCGGCTCGACGACGTTCTGAACTGGATTCCGTCGCGGATTGCGGCGGCGGCCATGATTCTCGCCGCGTTCGTCGCGGGGCGCGAGTTTTCCGGGTGGGGCGCGATTCGCATTTTCCTCCGCGACCGCCGCAATCATAAGAGTCCGAATTCGGCGCAAACGGAGAGCGTCTGCGCCGGCGCGCTTGGCGTCCGGCTCGGCGGCGACGCGTATTATTTCGGGCGGCTCGTCGCCAAGCCGACGATCGGCGACGCGCTCCGCGAGATCAGGCCGCGCGATATTCCGCGCGCGTGTCGGCTCATGTTCTACGCGGAAGGAATCTGCATGGCGCTCGGCGCGGCGGGGTTCGAAGCCGTCCGCGCGGCGTTTGGAGGCTGATAGTCGTATGATCGAGAAAAAAACGGCGATTCACGGGGGCGACGTCTATGGGCGCGAAGTTCGCTACGACTTTTCCGTGAGCGTCAATCCGCTGGGAACGCCGTCGACGGTCAGGGACGCGCTCGTCGCCGCCGTCGCGAAGGTCGGCGCGTATCCCGATCTTTTCCAGCGCGATTTTCGCGAACGCGTCGCCGCCGTCGACGGCGTTCTTCCGAGTCAGGTCTGGGGCGGGAACGGCGCGTCGGAGTTCTTCCCCGCGATCGTCGACTGGCTCCGTCCGAAGCGCGCGCTCCTCTGGAGTCCCTGCTTTTCCGGGTACCGCCGCGCGCTCGCGACGCGGAGCGACTGCGAAATCGTCGAATATCCGCTCTGCGAACGCGACGGATTCGCGCCGACCGACGCGGCGCTGGACGCGATAACCGACGAAGTCGACGTCGTCTTCTGGGCGAATCCGAACAATCCGACGGGCAAGATTGTCCCGTCGACGCTGACCGACCGGCTTCTGGAACGCTGCGCGGCGACGGGGACGGCGGTCGTCGTCGACGAGAGTTTTCTGCGGCTCGCCGACGGCGCGGAGAGCGTTCGCCGCCGCGTTTCCAAATTTCCGAAGCTCTTCGTCGTCGACTCCTTCACGAAACTTTTCGCGATTCCGGGCGCGCGCGTCGGCTATCTCGTAAGCCGCGAGGAGAATATTGAAAAGGTCGCCGCGGGTTTACCCGAGTGGAATCTGTCGACGTTTGCGGCGGAGGCGGGAGGGGAATGTCTGAACCTGATCGAATCGGGAACGTTTCTCGAAGAGTCGCGCCGCGTCGTTCGCGAAGAACGGCGCTATTTGACCGACGCGCTGCGCGGACTGGGACTGCGCGTCTACGATTCAGACGCGAACTTCCTCCTCTTTTACCGCCCGACGCCGAACTTGACCGAACGGCTCTTGGAACGGAAAATTCTGATTCGCGACTGTCGCAATTTTTCCGGGCTGTCGGAAGGATATTATCGAATCGCGGTTCTCGACCATGAGAAAAACGCGCTTCTGGTCGCCGCGCTTGCGGAGCTGTTGGGAGAAAATCATGAGATATGAACGCGTCGCGCCCGAGGAGATTGAGAGGCGCAGTTTTGAGATCATTACGGAAGAGCTCGCCCGGCGCGGCGTCGCGCTCCCCGAGGACCGCGCGTTTCTCATTAAAAGGGCGATTCACGCGACGGCGGATTTCGACTACGCGCAGACGCTCCAATTTTCAGACGGCGCGATTCAAACCTTCGCCGCCGCGATTCGCGACGGCGCCGTCGTCGTGACGGACACGAACATGGCGCTCGCGGGGATCAATAAGAACGAGCTCGCCCGATACGGCGCGTCGGCGCGGTGCTTCATGGCGGAGCCCGACGTCGCGGAGGAGGCGCGCGAGCGCGGCGTCACGCGCGCGACGGTCGGGGTCGAGCGCGCGCTCGCGCTGGAGACGCCCTGCGTTTTCGTCGTCGGAAACGCGCCGACCGCGCTCATGCGACTGCGCGACGCGTTCGACGCGGGCGCCCGGGTTCCGCGCGTCGTCGTCGGGGTTCCCGTCGGGTTCGTCAACGTCGAGGCGGCGAAGGAGGCGATTATGGAGACGACGATTCCTTATATCATCAACGTCGGGCGCAAAGGGGGCAGCTCCGTCGCGGCGGCGATTTGCAACGCGGTTCTTTACGAGATGCGAAAGGGCGCGCTATGAGACGCGGCTTTACGACGGGGAGCTGCGCGGCGGCGGCGGCGAAGGCGGCGGCGTACATGTTGCTGAGCGGGCGCGTCAAGACGCGGATTCAAATTTCGACGCCCGGCGGCGAAGTCTTCGACGCGGAGCTGGTCGACGTCAAGCGCGGCCCCGACGAAGTTTCCTGCGGCGTCGTGAAGGACGGCGGCGACGACCCCGACGTCACGACGGGAAGCGTCGTCGTCGCGACGGTCTCCTTCGGGGACGGCGAAACGCGCGGCGTCGAGATCGACGGCGGCGACGGCGTCGGGCGCGTGACGAAGCCCGGGCTCGACCAACCGGTCGGCGCGGCGGCGATCAACTCCGTTCCTCGGGCGATGATCGAGCGCGAAGTCCGCGAGGTTATGGACGTTTTCGACTACCCCGGGACGCTGCGCGTCGTCGTCTCCGTGCCGGGGGGCGACGAGCTGGCGCGGCGCACGTTCAACCCGCGCTTTGGAATCGAGGGGGGCGTTTCGATCCTCGGCACGACGGGAATCGTCGAGCCGATGAGCGACCGCGCGATTTTGGAAACGATTCGCGTCGAACTGCGCCAGAATCGCGCGCTCGGCGCGACGAGAGTCGCGATCGCGCCGGGGAACTACGGGCTCGAGTTCATGAAGGAGTCCTTTGCGTTCGACCTCGACCGCGCGGTCAAATGCTCGAATTATATCGGCGACGCGATCGATATGGCGGCGGAGCTTGGCTTTACGGAGATTCTTCTCTGCGGTCATCTCGGAAAGCTCGTCAAGGTTTCCGGCGGGATTATGAACACGCATTCGAGCGTCGCCGACTGCCGCATGGAACTCATGGCGGCCGCGGCGGGATACGCGGGCGTCTCGACGGAAGGGATTCGGCAAATCCTCGATTGCGTTTCGACGGACGCGGCGTATGATATAGTCGTCGGCGAAGGTTGCGAGGCGGCGTTCATGGCGCGCGTCATGGAGCGAATCGAGTTTTACCTCAAGAAACGCGCGGCGGGACGGCTTGGCGTCGAGTGCGTCGTCTTCACGAAGGTTTTCGGGCTTCTCGGCGAGACGCCGGGGGCGCGCGGGCTGCTTAAACGATTGACGGAGGAACCCTTATGACGGAGAAAACGCGGGCGTCGATTCATTTCGTCGGCGCGGGGCCCGGCGCGGTCGATCTCATTACGGTCCGGGGCGCGGAGACGCTTAAAAAAGCGCAAGTCGTCGTTTACGCCGGGTCGCTCGTCAACCCGGCGCTTCTGGAATACTGCCCCGAGGCCAAAGTCTACGACAGCGCGAAGATGACGCTCGACGAGGTGGTCGACGTCATGGCGTCCGCGCATCGCGACGGGCTGGAGCTCGTCCGCCTTCATAGCGGCGACCCGAGCGTCTACGGCGCGATTCGCGAGCAGATGGACGCGCTCGACCGGCTGGGGATCCCTTACGATTCATGCCCGGGCGTGAGCGCGTGCTTCGGCGCGGCGGCGAGTCTCAATTTAGAATACACGGTTCCCGGCGTCGCGCAGTCGCTGATTATCACGCGCATGGCGGGCAAGACGGGGACGCCCCCTCTGGAACAAATCGAGAGTTTCGCGGCGCACAGGACGTCAATGGCGATTTACCTGAGCGCGGGCAGACTTCAAGAACTGTCGGAACGGCTAATCGCTGGCGGCTATCCTCCGACGACGCCGACGGCGCTCGTCTATAAGGCGACGTGGCCCGACGAAAAGAAGTTCGTCTGCGCCCTTTCGGAACTCGCCGAGGTCGCGCGCGCGAACAACATAACGAAAACGGCGCTGATCCTCGTCGGCGACGCGATTAATCCCGAGAAATACGAGAAGTCGCGCCTTTACGCGCCCGACTTTTCCACCGAGTTCAGAAAGGCGCGGTCTAATGATTCTTAGAGTCTGCGCCTTTTCCGACGCGGGACGCCGTCTCGCCGCGCGCCTTGCGGCGGCGTTTCCCGACGATACCGTCGACGTCCGCGATTCCCAGAAGCCCCTCGACGCGTGGGTCGCCGACGCGTTCGCGTCGAATCTGCCGCTGATTTTCGTCGGCGCCTGCGGAATCGCCGTCCGCGCCGTCGCGCCCTTCGTCAAAGATAAGACGCTCGACAGTCCCGTCGTCGTCGTCGACGAACTCGGACGCTATGCGATCCCGATCCTTTCGGGGCATCTCGGCGGCGCGAACCGGCTCGCGGAGGAACTTGCGCGGCGAATCGGCGCCGAGGCGGTCGTCACGACGGCGACCGACGTCAACGGGCTCTTTGCGGTCGACGTCTTCGCGGCGGAGAACGCGTTTCATGTCGAGAATCGCGACGGGATCGTTCGCGTCTCGTCCAAACTCCTCGCCGGAGAACGAATCGACGTCTCAATCGATCCAAAAATCGAATATCCGCGCGAGGACGTTCCGGCGGAACTGCGATTGCGCGAATATCCGCCGACGGCGCCCTGCGACGTCTTGATTTCGGAGAGCGCCGAATTCAGGGAACGCGCGACGCTGCGGCTCGCGCCGAAAACGCTCGTTTTAGGCGTCGGGTGCCGCAAAGGCGTCGACGCGGACGCGATCGAACGGCTTGCCGCCGACCGACTCGCGACGATCGGCGCGTCCGGACGCTGGGATCGCGTCGCGGCGGTCGCGAGCGTCGATTTGAAGCGTCGCGAATACGGGCTGGCGCTCTTCGCGGCGCGGATTCGGGCGCCCTTTGTCGTCTATTCGGCGGCGGAGCTTGCGGCGGTCGAAGGGGATTTTTCGGAGTCGTCCTTTGTTCGCGAGGTCGTCGGGGTCGCGAACGTCTGCGAACGCGCCGCGCTGCGCGAGGCGGGCGCGGGCGCGAAACTGCTCGCGGAAAAGGCGGCGCGCGACGGCGTTACGGTCGCGATTGCGGAAAGAAAGGCGGTCGTTAGGACATGGAAAAGACGATCTACATCGTAGGGACGGGGCCCGGCGGCGCCGAGTTTCTCACGGGGCAGGCGCGCGCGGCGCTCGACGCGAGCGACGTCGTCGTCGGGTACCGCGTCTATACGGAACTGCTAAAAAGCGCGTACCCCGATAAAGAATACCGAACGACCGGCATGACGCAAGAATTAGAACGCTGTCGGCTCTGCTTCGATTTGGCTGAGCAGGGGCGCCGAGTCGCGCTGATTTGCAGCGGGGACGCGGGGGTCTACGGGCTGGCGTCGCCGATGTTTGAACTCGCGGCGGAGCGCAAGGGCGTCGAGCTTTGCGTCGTCCCCGGAATCACGGCGGCGAACAGCGGCGCGGCGGTTTTGGGCGCGCCTCTTAACAACGATTACTGCGTCGTCAGCCTGAGCGATCTTCTCACGCCGTGGGAAACGATCGAAAAGCGTCTTCGTGCGGCGATCGTCGGCGATTTCGCGACGGCGATCTATAATCCTTCGAGCCGCCGCCGTCCGGACTACCTGCGCCGCGCGTGCGACGTCATGCTCGCGAGCGGCGCGGAGCCGGGGCGCGCGTGTGGAACCGTCGAGAATATCGGGCGCGTCGGGACGGCGACGTGGGTCGGCCCGCTGTCGGAACTTCGCGAACGCGCCGTCAATATGTTCACGACGGTCTTTGTCGGCGCTTCGTCGACCGT
>Ga0256407_10011453_pt1 | contig 12258 bp, 6 predicted proteins | sample RumenRJG_04DNA_FD_193489 | JGI IMG/M metagenome (GOLD analysis project Ga0256407, IMG submission 193489) | Bovine rumen microbial communities from Lethbridge, Alberta, Canada - RJG_04 | ecosystem: Host-associated > Mammals > Digestive system > Stomach > Rumen | place: Canada: Alberta | collected... | reverse complement strand
TTGGGGAGTGGGGATTGGGCCCATTCCCCAATCCCCAATCCCCAATCCCCAATCCCCAATCCCCATTCTACTTAATTGATTTATCATTTTAATATTCAATTTATTATTTTAAAATATTTATTAGACAAAAATTAAATAAAATTTTGAATAATTTATAATTTGTTTATTTTTAAATGAAATACATTGTTAAAAATTAACAAAATAAAATTAAATTTAAAATATTACATATTTCTAGATAAAATTTAAAAAATGAAAAAAGAAAGAAATAATTAAATAAAATATAAATAAAAATTCAAATTAAAAAAAAATATTAATAACATTATAATATATTTTAATATATTTCAAACAAAAGAAACTCAAATAAGTAAATTAAATTGAAATGTTCAATATATTATTAAAAGTAATTACAATGAAATTAAAAATGATGATTTTATTATTTATTAAAACTAAAAAAAGTAAAAAATGAAGCATTAAATTTAATAGATATAATTTATTATCATCAAATGTTAAATTTATTTATTAATGGAAAATAAAATGCATGAAAATGATGGACAATAGATTATAATTATGATTAGAAGAAGGGACTTTGGATGTTTTTATTGAAATCTTAAAAATAATTTTTTTGAAATGTTTTTCATACTGAGAAATATTAAACTAATTTTATAAATTTCCCTTAATAATTCCTTTTATTTTATGAATTATTGATAAATAATAAAAATTAATTTTCAATTATATTATACATATAAATGCATAAAAAAATTATATTATTCATATAAATGCATAAAAAAATGTATCCTTTATTTTTTATTTATTTTCTTATTTATTAAAAGTGTAATTTTTGAAAATATTATTAATAAAGGAATAAAAATTATGGTACAAATTTTTTTGATATATTAAAATATTTATAATTAAATATATTATTGTTTGATTATTTTTTATTTAAATATATAAATCATTTTTTTATATTGAATAAAAAGTTAATCTTGCTTTGAATTAATTATTTTTATTTAAATTTATATGATATCCATTTATTTCCCTCATATATAATTATCAATTTTTTTCTCAAAAAAATTAACATTTTTTATAATACATAATAAAAAAATACAATAAATAAATAAAAAACTAGATAAAAATTTTTGATATTATACTATGAATTTTAATGGCATTTTAATATTATTAATTTAATATTTATTTATTTATTTTTTTATTATTTATAGTATCATAAAATTAACAAAAATTAATATATAATGAAGAAATATCTAATCTTAATTTCAATATTTGTTCTATTAATTTTGTCATATTTTCAATCTTATATTCAAAAAATATTTTTAAAAAAAAATAAAAATTATAATTTAGAAAAAAATGTGATTGTATCATTTTCAACTTATAAGAATAGATTATTAACAACAGCTGTAAATGAAATGATAGATTCATTGTTAAATCAAACTATATACCCATTTAAAATAGTAATGACATTATTTGCAGAAGATGTAAAATTTATTACTAATTATATTCAATCATTAATTGATAAAAATATTATTGAATTGATAGTTGTTAATATAGATATTAAATCCCATAAAAAATACTTTTATACAATGCAAAAATATCAAAATTTTCCAATAATTACAGTTGATGATGATATTGTTTATGAAAATACTACTATTGAAAGTTTATTAAATTCATATCTTCTATATCCAAATTGTATTTCTGCAAGGCGTGTCCATAAAATGTTATTTGATAAAAATCATAAATTAATGCCATATGAAAGTTGGAAAAAAGAATATAATAAAGAATTAACTCCTAGTTTTTATTTATTTGCAACTGGAGCTGGTGGAATATTATATCCCCCTAATATATTTAATATAAGTTATGATTTATTACCAGATATATATAAATGTTTAAATGCAGATGATGTTTATCTTAAATATTTAGCAATTAAAAATAAAATTAAAACTGTATATGTTAAAAATAATAGACCTATGGGATATCCAAATTATGATCCAATTGTTCAAGAAAAAGCATTATATAACACAAACAAATTTGATAATGATAAATATATAAAATTATTTAATATTGTATATCCTCAAAAATAATTTAAATTTCTGCAAAAGTTTTATTCATATTACTCATTTTAATATTGATATATGTTTAAATTATTAATAATTTTTTATTCTATAAAAACAAAAAATAATTTTTGCTTATAAATTTTACTAAAAAAAAATATTAAAGATAAAGAGAGAAATTTTTCTTTCATTTTAGTTAATTATCATCAATATTCCAGTTGGATGGATGAACCACTAATTTTTGTAGAATAACTATGAAATTTATTTTATTATCATATTTAATATAATTACCAATGACTAATTTATAATTATGATATTCTTTTATATTCAAAAAAAATTAATTTTTTTCCTTTTTCTTTATCAAAATCTTCAAATAAAAATTATAAATGAATAACTTTATAAAGTAAATATTATTTTTCTTTAGGAAAAAAATTGTTATTGAATTAATCATTTTATTATATTAAAAATATTTCATTGTTTTACACTTTTTTTAAATATCGAATTAAATTATATTTATTTTTCATTGTTTTATTAATTTATTTATAACATAACATTTCTTTTAAAATAAATCAATTTATTCTTTATTCTACATCATTATCTCCTATTTTTTCATTATTTTATTGATTCTTTATGATGGAAAATAATAAAAATATATTTAAAAATATAATAAATTTAATATAATAATTATTATTATTAATCTTTTTTTCATTCTATTATTTGATTTATAATTCGAAATCAAAATAATTTTCATTATTGATATTATTTAATAAATAATTTTTTATTTTCTAAATATTATTAATTTTTATGATGAATTATATATATTTTTTTTTATTTTTTATATTTTATTTGATTATTTTACCCATAAAAAAAAAAAACAAATTCATATTTAAAAAATAAATATTAATTTTAATATTAAGAAAAAGAGAAATAATTTATTCATTATATTTTAAACTTTTATTGTTCTGTATTTTTAAATAAACTTTACACTGTACTTTTTATAAATTGATAACCTTTTTTGAAAAATAAAAAATTGTAATAATTTATCTCTTCTCTAAATAATGTATTGATTTTTATTATATTTACAATATCTAAATATATATTTTTTATATTGTTATATATATAAAAATGAAATTTTAAATAAATCATTAAGTCCTTTTTTTGGGGTAATCCTAAAAAAAATAATTAAATATACTGGTCAGACTATAAAAAAGAATTAATTTTAAAAATGTGATTGAGAGGTTTATTTAAAAATGTAATTGGGCCCTTATTCTTATATTTAAATTTTCAAAATTTTTCTATAAGAAACCTGGACTTTGAATTTACTTCTTTATATGCAAAATTCATTATTATCTTTTCTTAATTTTTATATCATAAATTTATTATAAAAAATTATAAACAATTATTTTTTTTGATTTTTCAATTGAATTATAATCAAATAATTTTGAGAAATAATTATGTATTAATTTAAAATATAAATTTAATTTAATTAATTGAAATATTAGGAAAAATGATAATAAATTTCTCTTAATTATTAATTTTAATTTTAAATAAATTAATGAATATATCTTCAATAATTTTTCAATATATATTTACTTTATCAAAAACAACTTATTGTATTTTATCATTTTTTTAAATTTTCAAGATTCATTATATATTATAAACAATTCATGACAATTTTTTATTATTTTATAAAAAAGAATTACTATGAATTCTCTTTTATAATAATATTTTTTTTTCTATTTACAAGTAAATCATTGTCTTTATTTATCTATTAATCGTAATGATTTTGCTTGTATAAATGGTATGTCTCAAAATGATGATGATTTGACAATAGAAAATGAATATAAAAACAAAAAGAAACAATAAACAAAAACAGAAAAAAAATGTTTACAATAATAAATGTAAAAGAATAAATAATAACAATAACAAAACTCAAAAAAAAATATTATTCCTTAAGGATATTACCTTTGATTAATCTATTATTTTTAGAGGGGAAAAAAAATTATTGAGATTATATCCCTTCTATAACAACTAAATGCCTTTCAAATTGCATTCATTGATGGATAATAAAAATTTATTATTTATTATATTTTTTTTTTTGTTTAGAACAGAAAAATAAAAAAATGATAATATTTGAATACAAAAATATTTTTAAATAATATTTTTATAGATTCCCAAATAAATGTATTCCTTTTTTTTTGATTCTTAGTATATTATAGGAATTATTAAATGATTTAAACAGAAAAGAATTTCAATATGTTATAACTCTTAGAAATAATATAAAATTTATTGAGAGTTCACAGTAAGAAATTATATATATATAATAATAATAAACTCCTGATTCTATCATTGAAAAATAAGCATGATGATATAATTGATTTATCAAAAATAATTCAATTGATGATAATTCAGTATGAATAAACAATAATATAATTGTATTGAAATTTAAATGTTAATAGCCCATGAGGAAGAAATTTTTATGATTGAAATTAAAAAAATATTTATATTTTTTAAAATGGAAAAACTTTATAATGATATAGATAAATAATTCCATATTATAATTTAATTTTATTAATATTAACTAATTAAATAAATATTCATTTTTTAAATAAAGATTACTTAATATTTAAAAAATAAAATGAGAAATGTTTTAAAATATTAACAAATTTCATATTATAAATTTTAAAATAGCTAATAAGCAAAATATCTCTTTATTTAATCCGCAAAAATCTACTTTCATCATTTAAATATCTCAATAAAATATTTTTTCTAAAATTAATGAAATATTGTCCCTAATTTTTATAAAAGTTATCCAATAAATATTATATTTCAGTAAAATATTCAATAATATAAAAATATAATTTTAAAAATTTTATATATTTTATTAATTATATAATATATGAAAATATATTCATTAAATATGTTATAGCATTTATTCTTTATGAAAAAAACAATAGCTTTATTTAATTATTAATTTAAAATAAGTTTAATTTTTAAGATACACAAACCCATTGGCTACTATCGAATCACCGGAAATTAACGGGGATAATTTTCAAATTTATAATTATATTTTAATAAGACCTAATATAAATTTTTAAACATTTATATTATTATTTCTAATCTAAATATTTCTTTCTTTATTATTATCATTATAAAATATATTTTATAAAAATTAATTCTCTTTTTAATTATTGAATAATGAAAAAAATAAAATTAAAACAATTAATTTAGTTTTATAATTATTTATTTAATTTATATATTTCAAAAGGAAAATTTTTTTATTTATTTTTAAAATATATAATAATATTTATTATTTATTTAATTAGTATTATTTTATTAAAAATTCAATTTTTAATATTTTATTTTTTTCAAATCTAAATTATATTAATTAAAAAGCCTAATTAAAACCCTTTAAGTTGAATAAAGAAAGAAAATCTAAAATTTAACAAGAAATAATATGAAAACTTTTGATTTTGTTTTTATCAAATTTGTAATTTGTAGAAAATCAGTATTATCAAGATTTAAACCTCACTTTTGTTTTAAAAGTATTATATTATTTCTTTTAATTTTTAAATAATTTTTATTTTAGTAAAATAAATGAAAAAGCAAAGTGAAAATAATAATAAATATAAGAATATACTATTGTTTCTAGCATATACAACTTTAATAAGTTATTTATCAATAAAAATATATTTAAAAATCATTAAACTAAAAAAATATTTAGGAAATAAAAAACCAATGTTAGACTTAACAATTGCACCATCACCAGAATTTATATTACCTCCATCAGAAATAAAACAAAAAAACTTATCATATTGCCCAAATTATACCCCAAAAGATAAACAATTTTCAGAAATTCCAATAAAATATAAAAATGGATTATCAATAATAGTAACAGCATATAAAGCAAAAAATTTTATAAAAGAAACTTTAGATTCAATATCAAATCAAACTTATTTTATAAATAATACAAATTATGAAATTTTAATTGGAGTTGATGGATGTGAAGAAACATTAAATTATTTATATACAATAATGGAAAATTATTCAAATTTAAGAATATTTATGATGGAAGAAAATTATGGTACTTATATAACAACAAATACAATAATGTCAATAGCAAAATATAATAATTTAATTAGATTTGATTCAGATGATATTATGTTACCAAATTTAATAGAAACAGTAATGAAAGAATCAAAAAATGAAAATATTGATTCAATTATATTTTTAATGGAAGATTTTGGAAATAGTATAAAAATTAGTTGGACATATGGAAAATTTCTTATTAAACATTGGATATTTGATTATTTTGGTGGATTTATGCCTTGGATTTGTGCTTCTGATGCCGAATTTTTTGAAAGGTTAAAATTTATTTTAACATTAAAAAAAATTCCTATAATTTTAATGAAAAGAAGAATTCATGATAATAATTTAACTGTTAATAAATATACTACTTTTGGTTCTAAAATTAGGAAATGGAATCATCATTATATTAGAAATATTTCTCAAAATATAAATAAGGTTAATGATGCTATAATTATTAAAGTTATTGGAGATTTTTATGAAATTTTTCCTAAATGTCTTAATGAAAATAATTTGTTTTTTAAAAGACAAAAAATAAATCAATCAATAAATTATATTTTCTAATATTTATAATTATGTAATAAAAAAGTCAAGAAAATTATTCAATATATTTCTTGAAAAAAGCAATTATCAATATTATAAATATTAATATAATGTTTAATTTTCAAAAAAATTATATTTTATAATAAAGATATTTCTTTTAAATAAAATAATTGATATTATTAAAAATTCCCTTTTATAATTTTCTATTAAATAATTTTTTTATTACTTTTTATATTTTCTTTTTCTTCATCATTTTCTTTTTCATTATCATTTATTTTTTTATTTTATTTAAATATTTTTTTTATTATCATTTTTATTTATATTTTCTTTTTCATTAGCTTTTAATTCATTTTTTATTTTTAAAAATTTGGTAGTTTTATTTTTTTTTTTAAATTTTCTTTATTATTTTAATTGAATCGGCAAATAATTATTTTTTCTTTATTATTTTTATCAATTAATTCCTTATTTTCTTCTTCATTTTGGTTTATTTTTTTAATATTTATTATTATTATTATTCTTTATTTAAATAATTAGAAGGAATAACTATTTTATTTAATTGAAATTTAGTTATATCATTAATTATATTGTTTAATTTTTATTAAATTTAATCAAGAAAAGAAAAAAAAATATTTTTTTTTAACTTTTATATATTTTTAATTTTCTTAAATATTTTTTAAATTGATATGCATATTTTAAGTATTTATCTGGATTAATAACTTTATTTTTTTTATCTAATTTAACATTAATTTCAAATTCACTATTTTTATTATTTCCAATAGTATTTAAAAAGTCAAATAATCCTGAAAAACGATTTTCATCAAAAAATTTATATTTTATTAAAATGACAGGTGTTTTAAGTGCTAAACAAGGAAAAGCTACATGTAACCTGGTAGTAATTACTAATTTTGCTCTTGCATATTTATCTAAATAATTTTTTGCTAATTTAAATCTTTCTATTTGTGATATATTACTTCTTAATCCATGTGTTAAGAATGTTATATTATTGAAATTATATTCTTTTAATGATAAAATAGATTTATCTATTTTTGGATCCATCCCAAATGAATAATCAACAAATATAATTTCATTAGTTCTTTCATAATCATTAATTCCATAATCAATATCTAGCGTTAATGTTAAACATGATGAAAAATATGAATCAATTCCTTTATTCCTTAAAAGATTTAAAGTAGAAAGATCTCTACAACCAATAGGTTCATATTTTTTGAAATTTCCTATTGCTTGAGTATCCAAATCATCTATATTATAAATATGGATTGAAAGATAAATTGGTTTAATATGATTTGAAATGATTTTATTTCCATGAGATATATTATACCAACCATTCATAAATAAATTAACAATAGGACCATTATAATATCTTAACTTTTCTCTTGAAATTAAATATGGAGAGCAATTTTTAGGTAAAAATTGTAATGCAGCCAATGATTGTATATAATCTCCTAAATTAATAAATTGACTTTTATTATTGTAATCATAAATCATTAATCCAAAATTTTTACAATAACTTAATTCAGTTTGATTCGAAAGAAAAAAAAAAAATTTATTTTTATTATTTTTTTTTTTTTTAATTATATATATCCATGGAAAATAAATAAATAAAGGTATTAATAATGAAATCAATATTTTTTCTTTTAATTTGAATTTTTTTTTTGATGTTTTGTCAGAATGATTTTTATTTTCCTGTATTTTATTCATTAAATTATATTATTGATAATTTATTTTATGAAAAAGATATAAATTAATTTTAATATTAAATTGGAAAAATATTTTGGATACATTTACATTTTTTATAAAAATTCAAAAAATTTATATAATATTTAAAGGCTTTAATTATGTTTGTATATGAAAAAAATCATTAATTAATTTTTAATTGATTATTAATAAAATTTTAATTTATTAATAATTTAAGACTATGATTTTGTTCCATTATAAAAAATCTTCTTTTATAATAAGAATAATCATTTATTCCTTTTAATGAATTATTTCCAATTACTAAATATTTATCTAACTAAATAGATAATATGAATTAATGAATAAAGTGATTATCTTTCATTAGCTACTATTACAACAAGATCTAAACAAGGTTTAATTAATTTTAAAGGACTTAAAAATATTCTTGAAAAAATTGTAAAATGATTTGATTGTATTTTAATTACTAATGTTCAAAATAAAGAATTAGAATAATATAAAACTATTCAAAAGAGACTTTTTACTTATAAATGATGCTAAATCGTATTTAACAGTTATTTTAAATTTAATAAATTCAATGAATTTAGATATATATTAGGATTAAATTACTTTTCATATCAAGTGAATCAATTGATTCAAAGCTAGCTCCAAAAGTAAAAAATAAAAATCCGGTTCAAAAAATCAAAATACTCAAATATTTTTTAATTAAAAATAATTATTTTAAAAATTTATTCATTTTGTTAAATAGATGCATTAACTAATGTTTTTAAAATGAACCTGTTAATGATATTATAGAAAAAGGTAAAGAAAAATTAATAACTATTACTTTCTGTTTTAAAAATCTAGATAAATATTTATTCCAATTTAATTTATGAATTGAGGATAATTTAGATAATGATGTTAAAATTGAACCTAAAGTTTTTAAATTAAGGGATGAAGCTTTTAAAGTAAATGTTGAATTGGTTATTAATAATGAAAGGTAAATTATAGATTTTGAAAATATTAAAATTAAAGGAATTAAGGAAATCTAATTTGATAAATTATAAATAGGTTTTTATATTATCATTTAATTTATTAATTGTTTATTTAATTCAATAATAATTCCATTAATAATATATTATATAAATCATTTAAATATTATATGATTCATTTTTTATTAATTGAACAATAAATTTGATAAGTTATCAAAATTTCAAAATTATTAGTAATATATTTTATATCTGTAATACTATTAAATTCATATATATGATATTTCTTATATTTTTATAATTTTATTTTATTTGTAAATCCATATATAAATAAAACTTAAAAATTTCAAATATTGACTATTTTTTTCAATGTGAATATTTTTTGAAGTATTAATATTATCTGGTAAAAACTAAATAATGGTGATTTAAAAAGATTTGCAAATTTAATTTATTCTATTTTTTGAATAAAATAAATTTTTAAAATATATTTTAAAATTTATTTTTAGTATTTTTACTTTTTCTTCGAATATTATTTATAATAATAGACATAATTGATTTTATGATGGAAAAAATTATGAATATTCTTCACATTTTTAATTATTATTTTACATTTCTCAATTATTAATTAGAATAGTTTAATTTTCAAAAGAAATAATAAAATTTTAGTAATTTTTTACAAATAAATTTAAATAATCATTCATATTTTTTCCATCATTTTATTAATAATAATTATTAAATCTTTTAATTTTTATATTATTTAAATAATTATATTTTTACTATATATATTAAATATATATTCAATAAATTTAACAATATTCATTAATTCTGTTTACTTTTAATTTTCTTAATAATTTGAAAATATTTTAAATCTTTTTGAAATATTAAAATAAAAATCTATAATTTTTGAAGATTATAAAATTCACTCTATTCTTTAATGTTTATATATATTTTTTGTTTCAATTAAATTTAATTTAAATTTTTCTATTATATGAAATAAATATCTTTTTATTTTTTTAAATTGATATTTAATTTTTTATTTTTAATTGTATTATAAATTTATTTGAATTATTGAATTAATGTTGGTTTATTGAATAATATGAAATTTTTATTTTATAACATTTTAACTATTTATGTATTTATTAAAGTAGGATTTACTCAATCATAGAATATAATAAATAAAAAAATAAATTAAAATAACTCTTTTATATAAAATTACTTCTAATAGAATAAGGGAATATATAAAGAAAGGAATATATTCTAATTATATCATAAATATTAATTTCTGTAATATTATTATAAAATTTATCAAAGATGAATTATATTTTTTTTTTAATCATATAATTATAATATTGATAAAATGATATATCTTGATGGTGATACATTAACCTTTAATGATCTTAAAAAAATGTATGATATTAATATGGAAGGCTTTTATTATAAAGAATTCCTTGATTTAAATAAAGACAAATTTCTTCCCAATATTAATAATTATATATGTTCTGGAGTATTGCTTATCAATCTAAAGAATCTTAGAAAAGATGATATTGTAAATAAAATGTATAAATATATGATAAAAAATAATAAAAAATTATATTGTCATGATCAAACAATTATAAATGGTGTATGTTCATCTAAAATTGGTCTTTTACCTCCACAATTTGGGGTATTTAATTATCAAAAATTTAAAATATTATTGAAGAAAGCTAAACGTATATATAAAAATAAAAAAAATAAATATTCTCATGAAAAATTAAAAAATGCATATTACCATCCATCAATTTTACATTGTACAAGGAAACCATGGATGAATAAAAATAATTATGCAAATAAAATATGGTTAAAATATGCAAAAAAAAATGATTATTTTAATGAAATTTATAAATATTATAAAGCATTTCATAAAAGAAGAAAATTTAAAAAGAAATTAAAAAAAATTTAAAACCTAAAAAAAATAATTAAATTTATTTATTTGATGACTATTTATTCAAAAATTTTTCATTAACTAATTTTTTCTTTTTGTGTATTTAATATTTATATTTTATCATTTTTTTGATTCCTTCTTTTATATTATTATTAAATTATATATAGGTTAAATATTATGGAAATTTAAAATAAAATTAAATAATACTTTATATATTTAATATTTCATGATAAATTGTATTTTGATTATTTATACATTTAATGATATAAAAAATAATGTGATATATATTTAATAAAATTTAATTTTTATTTTTATTAAATGAAAAATTTTTATTTTTTAATACCAAAAGAATTTGCATTATGATTAATTATATTTTATTAATTAATATAAAAAAATAATTTATTATGGAAAACCAAAAATATTATAACTAATTGTCATTGGATTAAATTAATTATTTATTTCTAGATAAAAAATTTGAATTATTTGATTTTTTAATATAATTTCATTTTTCAATATCTCAAATCCTTTACAAATTTTTATTAATTAATTTTAATAAACTTTATATAAAAAAACAAATACAAATAATATTTTAAAACAGATAAATCTTATCAAATTATTCAATTGTGAAAAAGGAAAATTTTATTAGGGACATTGAATATAAATTATTTATATATATTTTTATAACAATAAAATATATAATCTGAATTAAAATCAATATATCTTACCAAATATATACAAAATTTTTTTTGATTTAAGGAAATAAAAATATTAATTATAGATACTTAATAAACATTTTTTTTCATTATAAAATATTCAATAGGAGATTGAAATTTTTAGAAATTTTTATTTTAATTATAACTTTTACTTGTAATAAATATATATGTATGGATAAAAATTCTTAATCTTTTTTTACATTTATTTAATTCATTATTAACAATTCATAATTTTTAAATATGGATATTTA
>Ga0256407_10011449_pt1 | contig 12259 bp, 8 predicted proteins | sample RumenRJG_04DNA_FD_193489 | JGI IMG/M metagenome (GOLD analysis project Ga0256407, IMG submission 193489) | Bovine rumen microbial communities from Lethbridge, Alberta, Canada - RJG_04 | ecosystem: Host-associated > Mammals > Digestive system > Stomach > Rumen | place: Canada: Alberta | collected... | reverse complement strand
GGCATTTTCGTCCTGAGAACCGTTGTTCTTGAGGATGGCGTGGAATGTGGCGACATCTTCGTTAGCGTGGAACTGGCTGATGCCGAGAGAAACCGTTGCCATGAAGTTGTCTACGAAGTAGTAGGTGGCACCAATGCCGAACAAGGACATGTTGGCCTTGATTTCTTTAATCTTGTAAGAATCCGAGTCATAACCCTTGAAGGTTTCGGTAAGTGTCGTTCCTGCCAAGGTGGCGTGCAACAGCAAGTTTTCCATGATGCGGCCACCAATCTTAATGTCTATGTCCGTTGCAGCACCGGACTTGTCGGTGGTCACCGGCTGGTTGTCGTCTACAACGAATCCGATGTTCTGGAAGCCCATACCCAAGTTGAGGTTCAAGAAGAAGCCGTCATGGGTTCTGGATTGGGAAGCTGCAAATGCGCTGCTGACAGCGAGCAGGAACAAAAGAATTTTCTTCATATAAATTTTTCCTTATAAAGGTTTTTATTTTTGCGTGTAAACTTAATAAATGATAAATTTATGTAAAGCATACATTTGTAAATTTTTATAAACTTTTGTCTTTTGCGAAAAAACGAGTTTTTTTCGATTTATCGTCGGTTTTGGGATATGAACCGCTCCTTGGTGCTTGAAAAGCGTTCGTTCTCCTTTCCCAATTACTATCTTTACCCCCGTTATGATTATCCATTCCTTCAAAATGGGTTTCCAGTGATTAGCGGTTAGAACATCCCGTGTCATCCCGGATTTGATCCGGGACTTAATCACCTACAACTATTAACTATCAACTATTAACTAGTAACTAAAATGCAATTCCGTCCTGTTAAAGAACAGCTTGAAATTTTGATGCGCGGCGTTACCGACATCGTGCCGCAAGACGAACTCGAAAAGAAACTTCAGAAGTCCTACGAAACGGGCAAGCCCCTCCGTATCAAGATGGGTGTGGATCCGACGGCTCCGGACGTTCACTTCGGTCATACGGTTGTGATGCGCAAGCTCCGCCAGTTCCAGGACCTCGGTCATACGGTCGTCCTCATCGTGGGTGACTACACCGCGCAGATTGGTGACCCGAGCGGCCGCAACAAGGCCCGTCCGCGTCTCACGCACGAACAGGTGCTCGAAAACGCCAAGGAATATCAGGAACAGTTTTTCAAGGTCGTCCGTCGCGACCAGGTCGAAATCCACTACAACGGCGAATGGTTCTCCAAGCTCCCGTTCAGCAAGGTCACCGAACTCATGGGCCAGTTCACTGTCGCCCAGATGCTCGAACGCGAAGACTTCCACAACCGTTATACCGCCAATACGCCGATTAGCCTCCACGAATTCATGTACCCGATGATGCAGGGTTACGATTCCGTCGCTATCCAGAGTGACGTGGAACTCGGCGGCACCGACCAGAAGTTCAACGTGCTTCGTGGTCGCGACCTCCAGATTTTTGAAGGCATGGAACCGCAGATCGGTCTCTTCATGCCGATTTTGCTCGGTACTGATGGCAAGGTCAAGATGTCCAAGTCCATCGGCAACTACGTTGGCCTCAATGAACCGGCTGACGTGATGTACCACAAGATTTACAGCCTCGCCGACAGCATCGTCGAGAACTGGTATGAACTTTTGACCAACATCCCGCTCGACGAAGTCAAGCAGATGATGGCCGACATTGCCGCTGGCAAGATGAACCCGAACGAAGCCAAGCACCGCCTTGCTATCGACATCGTAACGCAGTACTACGGTGCCGAAGCCGCCGAAGCCGCTGCCGCCAAGGAACGCGAAATCCACAGTGGTAACGCTATCCCGAGCGATGCAGCTGAATGCTCTGTCGAAGCCGGCACGTACGGCGCTCTCGACTTGCTCGTGAACATCAAGGCTTTTGCTTCCAAGGGCGAAGCTCGCCGCATGGTGCAGAACGGCGGTGTGAAGATTGGCGGTGAAAAACTCGCTGATCCGCAGGCCCAGATTGAAATCAAGGGCGGCGACCAGATTGTCGTTCAGGTGGGCAAGCGCAAGTTCTTCAAGGTGAACTTCTAAGGTAAGCGATGTCAAGGGAAATCTTAGTTCTCGGTTTGAATCCTGCCTGGCAGAGGGTGTTCTTTCTGGACAAGTTTACTCCAGGCGAAGTGCACCGCATTTCCAAGGTCAAGGAATACGCGTCGGGCAAGGGCATCAACTGCTGCCGTGTGTTGCAGCTCCTGGGGGGAACTCCACGCTTGATGCATTTCCTCGGCGCCGGGAACGGAGAAAAAATCTTTGACGAACTCTCTGCTTGCGGCATCCAGCAGGTGCCAATCTGGATTCGCGAAAACACGCGCATCTGCACGACGATTGCCTGCAACGGCGATACCACAGAGCTTGTGGAGCCGTCCCCGATGCTTTCGGATTCCGAGAACGAAGATTTTGCGCAAACGTTCAACGATTACTGGGATTCTACGCAGTATATCGCCTTGTGCGGAACGTTCCCGCAAGGCTTTAACGCAAAGGTGTTCGATGAGCTTGATTTTAGCGACAAGCACATCTTTGTCGATGCCATTGACGGCATTGACGAACTCCTTGCAAAGGGCGTGGATCTCCTGAAAATCAACATGCTGGAATACTGCAAGCTCCTGGAACGCATGGGCATTCCGCAGGTCAAGTCGAGTCCGCAGTTCTGGAAAATGACGGCAACGGCAGTCCTCGAACGCCTCCCGATCAAGAATCTCATCGTGACCGAAGAAGACGCCCCTGTACGTGCTTTCCGCCTCATGGAAAAGAAGTTCCAGGGAATCCAGTTGCAGCCGCCGACCATCAACGTGAAAAACGATATCGGCGCCGGAGACTCCTTCTTTGCGGGCTGGCTCTATGCTTTTGAACAGAACCTGAGCTTCGAAAGCTGCTTGGCGAAGGCGACTGCTGTGGCAAGTGCCCGTTGCGAAGTCGAACGCCCGTGGAACTTGAGCCTCGATCGCGTCGCCGAGCTTGAAAGCGATCTCTCGACAAAGGTCGAACGCCTGGAATAGGGATTTTGCTATGGAGAACGACTTTGTTCCTTTGTTTGCCTTTGCGTCAAACGTGGAATTTTTTGGCGTCTTTCCAGAGTGCAAATCTTTTGTTCGAAACGACATTCGTTTAGGCGAAATCGTCGAACTGCCCGAAGGGCGCGGCTTTGCCGTAGTCCTTGGCGTGGGCTTGCTTGAATTTGCAACAAATTTATCTGTTCTGCTCTCCCGGTTTGCCGCCGAGGGGCCTTTTACGCATGTGGTGCTTGCGGGCATCTGTGGCGCCTATCCTGGTCGCGGATTGGACGTAGGCGATGTCGTTCGCGTCGATTCTGAAGTTGTCGGGGACCTTGGCGTTGTCGAATGCGATGGCTCGTTTACGCCGTGGCACAAGGTTTGCTCAACTTCTGCAAACGGTTCTGTAGCTCAAGCGTCTGCCCAGGTTTACGAATCCTCGTCGTTACGGGGTGTTCCCGCCTGGCTTTCAAAATTAAAGCCTGTTTCCGGCCTCAGCGTCAACTGCTGTACGGGAACCGCCTCCATGGCTGCCGACCGCGTACGAAGCTTCAATGTCGATGTAGAATCGATGGAAGGGGCTGCCTGTTTTTCGATTTGCCATGCCTTCTGTGTTCCCTGCTGCGAAATCCGTGCCGTGAGCAACTTTGCCACTACCCGCGACAAATCCACCTGGCGCATCAAGGATGCCTTGGACAGGCTTCGGATGACTATTGCTGCGATGTAATTTTTTTGTAGCCAAGCCTATCGAAAAATATTTTGTATCGCATATGTTTTTCTTATGTTATTTTTGTAAATAATTTATCGTTAAACAAGGAGTTTAAAATGAAAAAAATTGTTTTTTTGGCATTGTCCGTGCTTGCTTTGGTAGCTTGCTCTTCGGATTCTAAAGTTTCCGAACCTGAACCTTTGACTATCCAGTGGTCGCTATCGGGAACTTTTGGCGGTTCCGTTCTTGATTCTCTCCGTAGCGACATGAACTTGACGGGAAATGTGAACCGTTCCGCTTCGACGACCTTGCATTTGAACGGTTATGATACGACTTATTTCGAAAACAAGATTGTCGTTGAACATGTTATGAACGGCATTAAAAGGGAAGCCGAAATCGATGAAGCCGGTAATTTTACATTTCGCAATGCGGATGCTATCGTCTTGCAAGGGCGTAACGATGTTCGGTTTACTCCGCGAGCCAAGGGAAATGTGAATCTCAGTCCGTGGTCTGTGACTGTCCGTGCCATGGTTTATTAGTTTTCTGTATTTTTATGCAACTCTCTCTTGGTATTTCCACTTGCCCAAACGACACCTTCATCTACGAAGCTTTGCTCCAGGGGCTTGAAAATTCCCCATTTGAATGGAAAGTGACGTTTGCCGACGTACAGACCCTCAACGAGATGGTTCTGCGAGGTGAACTCGATGTCGCAAAGATCAGCGCCCAGGTCTATCCCCAAATTGCCGAAACGTACCGTTGCCTCGGTTGCGGGGGCGCCATCGGGTACGGCTGTGGTCCGCTTTTGCTCTCTTCTCAGTCCGATACGTTCAATCCTGAACTCCCGACAACGCTTCCGGGCGCAAATACGACCGCAGCGCTTCTTTTCAAGTTCTGGTATGCGCACCATTTCAAAAACGCTCCAAAACTCGAATATGCCCTCTTTAACGAGGTTTATCGGCGGCTTCTCGACAATAGCGTTCCTCAGGGTGTTACCATCCACGAACACCGCTTTACGTGGAAAAGGGACGGCCTCCATCTTTTGCAGGATCTGGGGGCGTTTTGGGAGCAGGAGACGGGTTCTCCGATTCCGCTGGGGATCGCCGTTGCAAAAAAGGAATTGGGGTATGCGACTATCGAATCCGTTGAAAAAGAGATTCGGCATAGCCTCCAGATTGCCCGTCAAAGGCATGATCCGGTGACCCCGTTTATCGTCGAAAAAGCACAGATCGATGACGATGAAGTCATCAAGTCCCACATCGCCATGTTCGTGAATGACTTCTCCGAAAATGTTGGGGAGGCCGGTTTTCGGGCTCTTGAGAATCTGTGGCGGTTATCACACTGTTAATAAGTTGTTGAATTAACCCAAACCTATGTAATAGTTTGTAAACGTAAACATAATTTTGCAAAACGGCGAATTTTTAGCAAAAACTTTATTTATTTTCCAAAAAGCATCTTTTTTTGGAGTTTGCTTATGAGTTTAGTAAACGATCTCGAACTAGAAATTGAAAATTTCAAACGCGAATACGAGAAATTCGAACGCGGCAACAAATCTGCTGGCACACGCGCTCGCAAGGTCTTGCAGAACATCAAGAAGACCTGCCAAGAGATTCGTGTTTCAATTCAAGGTGCAAAGAAGGAGGAGGAAAAGGAGGACGATCTTCCGAGTGAGGATTGACAGATAAATTTTCCCTAAAGGCTATACCTGTGTATTTTTTACACGAAAAATGGCGTTTTTGACGAAAAGTATTTGACTAAAGTCATTTTTGAAGGTATATTCCCACATGGGTTTTGTGTTTGCCAAACTGGCAAGCGTATGTTTAACGAATTTAAGTGTTCTATGATTGGAGAAACGTAGCAGTATGACCCTAAAGAAACTGGTCTTAATTACGGCCGGGGCGATGCTTCTTTCAGGAACCGCCATGGCAAAGAATATCAACGTGCCTGGCGATTTCGCAAAGATTGCAGATGCTCTCGGAAATGCGGATGCCGGGGATACAATCCTTGTCAAACGCGGTGTTTATAATGAAAACATCACCTTGATCATGGGTGTTGTTCTTAAGGGCGAGGATCCCTTGTCTACCATCATCGATGGTGGCCGCCGTGGTCCGACCGTCATGGGTACTTCAGGCGCCGAAATGTCGCACTTCACAGTGAGGAACGGTCTCGAAGGTATCCTTTGCGAAAACGCTGCCCCTTACATTCATCATTGCTATGTGATCGATAACCACGCAACGGGTATCGGTGCTTTCATTTCTCTGCCGTGGCTCCGCAACAACGTGGTCTACGGTAACCGCTGGTCTGGTATTCTCGCTTGGGGTGCTAAGTCTCTCGATGCTTACATCGAACAGAACGTCGTTCTCCGCAACGGCTATTCCGGCCTCGCTTTGAAGGGACCGACCAACGTGGTCGCCCGTAACAACATCTTCATGGAAAACCACTATTACGGTGTGTTTGCTGACCCGGCTGCCGGTCAGACGAAGGTGGAATACAATAACATCTACAAGAACTACTATCCGTTCAACCAGTTCATCAAGGTGAACCGCACGAACGTATCCTTGGACCCGAAGTTCATCAGCCCGTCTATCGGCAATCCGAACTTCTTCTGCCAGTCTACCTCTCCGATGCTCAAGCGCGGCAAGGGCAAGCTGGATATTGGTCTTACTGCAACTGACGTCGTTAAGGAAGAAGAAGCTGTCGAAGAAACTCGCAATCCGGACACTGATGGCGATGGCCTCTGCGATCCGTGGGTTTCCGAAGAAGGTCTCTCTGAAAAGTACGCTGGCGTTTGCACCGGTTTCGACAACTGCCCGGAAGAAGCCGAAGACTTCGATGGCTTCCAGGATGACGATGGCTGCCCGGATGCAGACAACGACCGCGACGGTCTCTGCGACCCGTGGGTTGAAGCTAAGGGTATGCTCTCCCAGTACGCTCACATCTGTAAGGGTGTGGACCTCTGCCCGGAACAGGCTGAATCTCTGAACAACTACAAGGACGATGATGGTTGCCCGGATGAAGTTCCGCAGCCGCCGAAGAAGGTCTTCGTTCTTGAAGGTGTGAACTTCGAATCTGGTAAGTCCACGATTACTCAGGACTCCTACATCTCCTTGATGAAGGTTGTCGATATCATGGAAACCTTCCCCGAAGCTACTTTCGAAATTATTGGTCATACTGATAACATCGGTAACAAGGACAAGAACATGACCCTCTCCGCAGACCGTGCTAACGCTGTGAAGAACTTCCTTGTCGAAAAGGGCATTGCCGAAAGCCGTATGACAACTAAGGGCATGGGCGATACGAAGCCTGTTGCTTCTAACAAAACACCCGAAGGGCGTGCGCAGAACCGTCGTATTGAGTTCATCCGCACGGATATTCAGTAAAGGAGTAGGTGATGTTGCGTACTAGTTTCATCAAGACGTCCGTTTTTGGACTTGCCGTAGCCAGCACTTCTTTGTTTGCAGAGGCAACCTACACGCCGAATAAGTATCAGCAGAATGACTGGTTTGCCGAATTTGGTGGTAACACCTCGATGTATGTGAACCCGGCTGGAATTTCTGAAACCGATCAGCTCGAATTCAGCGCTGCATTCTTTAGCACCATTAGTGGCGAAGCTAGCCAGGAATATGTCAGCTTGACATATCCGATGGATTACAAGCACACTTTGGGCTTCTCCCTTTTCGAAAACGGTGCTTCCATCGAAGGTGGCCAGTCCTATAGCGAAATTGCCGCAATGTTCGGCTATTCCTACAGACTTTTCCACTTGCTCTCCCTCGGTGTCGATCTCTCTGTCTTGTACATCAACCAGTTTGATGAAGTCAAGCAGCTTACAGTCGGTGCTGACGTAGGTTTGAGCTGGAACCCGCTCGCTTCTTCGAAGTACGGTTACTTGCTTATCGGTGTTGCCGTTCAGAACGCCCTTGCTCCGGCTGTTAGTGAAGCTGAAGCTACCGATGGCATGAAGTTCGTGTTCATGGGTGCTGCCGATGCATACCAGATTCCGACGAACCTCAATGTGTCGTTGTTCTACCGCGGCTTCAACCGTCTCCTCGAATTCAAGGCTGAACTCTCTGTGATTGACATCATCCACGATTCTGATGAAGGTGGTAAGGGTGCTAATCTCGAAATGAGCTTCTCCTTGACCTACTATCTTTCTTCTCACCTCGGTGTCCGCGCCCGCTTCACTAAGGAAGGCTACCCGGTCATCGGTGCTACGGTTAACGTCAAGGATGTCAGCATCTTCCGTTACCTCGCTCTCGACCTCGAAATGTCTCACGACGACCTCTGGGCCAAGAAGAACCGTGGCTTTGTGTGGGCTGTCAAGCTGACTTCTCGCTTCGGTGATACCCGTGAAGAGAAGATCGGTGAAGAACGCTATCGCCGCTTGAAGATCGAACCTGAAAACGACTACCGCGCTGCTATGCGTCTGTACTTGAACCGTCAGTTCCTCGAAGCTGCTTATGCCTTCGGTAAGGTTCAGACCAAGTACCCGGCATTCCACTTGGTGGACCAGGCTGCTTTCTACAAGGCTAAGTCTTTCGAAAACCTCCGTATGCACAAGGCTGCTAAGTCCGTCTACGAAGACGCTATCAAGCGTTATCCGCAGAGTGACCAGCGCGCCAAGTACCACTTCCAGTTGATGAACATCGACTATAAGGAAGGCAAGTACACGGAAGCTATGAACAAGTATCAGAACATTGCTCAGAAGTTTGGTGAAAGCGACGTGAAGGCTGACGCTGACTACGTTGCAGGCCAGATCAAGTTCGAACAGGGCCTCTATCAAGAGTGCGTTGACTTGCTCGCCTCCATTCTTCCGGGTAACGCAAACTACTTCTACGCTCGCTATACCATGGGTATTGCCAACAGCCGTATGAACAAGTTTGACGAAGCTGAAAACTGCTTCCGCGATATTACGGAACAGCCGGTTTCCAACCAGTCTGAACGCGACCTTCAGGACGCAGCAAGAGTTAAGCTCGGCCACCTCTTCTTCTCTGGTGAAAAGCCGGACATCGCAGCCGCTGCTCAGATGTATGGCCAGGTCCAGAAGGAATCTCCGGTGTTCGACGAAGCTATGCTCGGTATTGCTTGGTCCTTCCTTAAGGTCAACAAGCCGGATGAAGCTATCAAGCCGGCTAAGTGGATTATCAGCAATCTTCCGGAATCCTTCCTCGTGTCCGAAGCTTATCTCGTGATTGGTTACTGCCACTTCATGAAGAAGAACTATCAGGACGCTCTCGAAGCCTTGACTCAGGCTGAAAAGCGTACGGAACAGCCGATTGTGTCTGTTGCTTCTCGCGACAGTGCCCGTCAGGCTTACGATGCAATGCAGAGCCAGTTCGACTCCGTTCAGGTTCTTGCTTTGGATCTCGCTCGCCAGTTGCCGACTCCGCGTGTGGAAAGCAAGCGTGAAGCTTTGCGTCCGACGTTCAACAAGGCTAACCAGGCTATTGAAGATTATGCTTCGTTCATGCAAAGGTCCATCCAGAGTGACCGCTTCGAATCCAACCGTAAGCGCATCTTGGATGACGCTGGCTTTACAAAGGCTACCCTCTTGTCTAAGATGGGTGGTGCTGGTGGCGGCGCCTCGAAGTCTGGTGCATCTGAAATGCCCTCGTTGGAGGATGACCTCTAATAGTTATAGTTGCGGGCCCGCTTAAAATCGGGTCCGTCCTTTTTATTTTTTAGAATAATCATAGGTGGATAGAGAACGATGAAAAATCTATTGCTCGTATCAGCAATTGTTTGCTCCATGGCCGGAACATCATTCGCTGCATCGGACCCGTGTAAAGATAAGACTACCGAAGCTAAGAATCTTTACGCAAAGTGCAAATCCATTGGAAAGGGCAACTCTGGTTATGAACAGTGCGCCAGTTCCTATCGAGTTATCAAGAACCAGGCTGAACAGGCTTGCCGTTCTGGTGGCCTTGACGAACAGGGCATGCGCGATGCTATCGCCCAGTGGGAACGCCAGGTAGAACGCTGCAAGGGCAAGGTGAGCAACCGTTGCGCAAGCTCCTTGCAACAGCTCGGTCACTACCAGTTCCAGCTCGAAGAAAAGCAGTTCCTCGACAAGAACGCCCAGTATGAAGAAGATGTCGCATGGTGCGCTGACCGCGACAATAAGCCGGCAAAGTGCGCCAACATCGGTCAGTTCCCGAAGCCTGACCATCAGAAGTCTTTGGGCTATTTCCTCGAATACATCGACAAGTATCCGAAGGAAGCCAAGGCTCCGACCGTGATTTACCAGGCTGCTGCTGTGCAGGAAGCCAGCGGCGAAGACGACAAGGCTTACAAGCTCCGTATGCAGCTCGTCCGTGACTTCCCGGACAACGGTCTCGTGCCGAAGGCATGGCTCCGTATTGCTGAATACCACTTCATGAACCGTAAGTTCAAGGACGCTATCGGTGCCTATAAGAAGGTGACGGGCTTCGAAAACCTCACGGGTAAGGAAGCTGCACTTGCCATGTACCACTTGGCAGAATCTTATTACAACACTGCCGAATACGAAATTGCTGCTAAACAGTATTTTGATTACATCGTCGGTGCTGACAAGGGTAAATATCCTAACGACTTGCGCGCTGAAGCTATGGACTTCATGGCAGCCTCCTTCTCTGACTTGGAAGGTGGTGGTGTCCAGGAAGCTGAAGCTTTCTTGAAGGACAAGAAGGTTCCGTTCAAGGACTCTGTCTATTACCGCATCGGTATGAAGAACAAGGACCATGACCGTAACGAAGAAGCTGTCCAGTCCTTCAAGCGCTTGATGAGCATCAACCCGGACTATATCGACGCTCCGCTTGCCGATATTGCCATGATCGAAATCTTGATCGTCCAGCAGAAGTTCGAAGATGCTCAGGCTCACCGTTATGAAGTTGTGAAGCGTTATGACCGTAACTCTTCCTGGTACAAGAAAAACCAGAAGTATCCGGAATCTGTGAAGAATGCTGAAAAGGCCATCCGTGGCGCTATGCTCGACATTCCGCAGTACCACCATGCTCAGGCTGCTAAGCTCACCAAGGAAGGTGATATCGAAGGCGGCAAGAGACAGTATACTAAGGCTATCGAAGCTTATGAAGCATTCCTCAAGCGTTATGCTAAGGAACCGACCTGGGATGAATACAAGGTTCACATCAACCTTGCTCTTGTCTATCAGGAAATGAACCAGCATGCTAACGCTGCCAAGATGTTCAACTGGATCGTTGAAACCGATACGACCCGCTATGGCCGTCGCGAAATGGGTTCCGGCGCTCTCCTCACGAAGGATGAAGCTGGTTATAACGCCGTTCTCATGATGGACCAGGCTCGTGAAAATGCAAGAAAGTCTAAGGCTAACGATGACGCTGTCCAGGCTTACAACTTGCCGGAAACTAAGGCCTACTTCGAGCAGGTCGATAAGTACATGGCTAAGTTCGGTAAGAACAAGGAAGCTGCAGAACTTGCTTACAACGCCGCTATCGTTCATTACGATGCAAAGCAGTTCAGCGTTGCTGTGAACGTCCTCCGCAAGCTTAAGAAGGACTTCCCGAAGCACCAGTATATCTTGCTCATCAGCCGTATGCTTGCACAGTCTCTCCTTGAATCCAACCAGCTCGATGAATCCCTCACCGAATTTGAATGGCTCCTCAAGCAGTACAAGGCTAAGGAAACTCGTAACGACTCCATGGCTGCTGAAATCGAAAAGGCTATCGCTTACGTTCTCTTCCAGAAGGCTGAATCTTCTGTCAAGGCCGGTAAGTCCGAAGCTGGTGCCAAGGCTTACTTGGACCTCGTGAAGCGCTACCCGAACATCGACATTGCTGACAAGGCTATCTTCGAAGCTGCTGCCGCTTACGAAAGCGTCAACCAGTACAAGAAGGCTGCTGAAACCTTCATGCTCCTCCCGAAGAGCTATGCTAAGTCTCCGCTCACTGTCAAGGGTATCTTGCGTGCTGCTAGCAACTACAAGAAGGACAAGCAGCCGGTGGTTGCTGCTAAGACGTTCTTGTTCATTACTGACAACTTCCCGCAGGATTCTATGGCCTTCCCGGCAATTGGCTTTGCTGCTCAGACCTATGACTCCATCCCGGACAAGAAGAACGCTGCTCAGACGTTCGAACTTGCTTACAAGCGCTACCCGCAGAACGAAGAAACTCCGTCCTTCCTCTATAGCGCATGCTTGAGCTACGACGAAGCCAAGATGACTAACGAAGCTATCCGCTGCTCCAAGGACCTCGTCCGCGACTATCCGAAGAGCTCTTACGCTGTTGACGCTGCCTTCTCTATCCCGATGGCATACGCTAACGCTAAGAAGTGGGACCTCGCCATCCAGGAATATCGCAACTTCATCAAGATGTACCAGGAAGACAAGGAAAAGCTCATTGCCGCTTACATCGGTATCGCTCGCGCCTACCGCAATGTGAAGGACATGGATAACTCTGTTGACGCTTACAAGAAGACTCTCGAAGCTTACGACAAGTACGGCTTGCAGATCAAGAACGCAGACGCTGCTATCCCGGCTGAAGCTGCATTCTACATGGGTGAACAGGAATACAACAAGATGACTCCGGTTGTCTTGAAGGGCAAGGAAAAGGAAAAGGCCAAG
>Ga0256407_10011445_pt1 | contig 12262 bp, 22 predicted proteins | sample RumenRJG_04DNA_FD_193489 | JGI IMG/M metagenome (GOLD analysis project Ga0256407, IMG submission 193489) | Bovine rumen microbial communities from Lethbridge, Alberta, Canada - RJG_04 | ecosystem: Host-associated > Mammals > Digestive system > Stomach > Rumen | place: Canada: Alberta... | reverse complement strand
GATCATACTTTTGGGTGAAGTTAAGGGAAAAATCAGAATAGGTTAGTCTACCGTTCTTCTCCTTTTTGACCTTGTATCTCAGTTGTCCGAGATAGCCCTTGGCATTGCCGATTCTGATTCTCGGCATGGGGAGTTTCCCATCGAAGCAGAGGTCGTTGTATTTGGTAAAAATGTGTTGTATTTCTGTGACGGTGATGAGCATTAGGGTTGGATTATTATGTGAAATAACCGATTTCTTTGGTATTCTGTCTGGCAGAAATGAATAGCGACTTGGTATTGTTCAAACTAGGCATGCAAAGATTCCCGCTCCTATGAGGCAGGGAATGAGACCGATGAGCATCCCCCAGAGGGACTGGATGAAGTGATATCGTTTCTGGTGATAAGCCTTGTCCATGTGCTCAGTGTCTGGCAGTCTGACAGACCTCATGTTGGCAAACAGCACCCAGTCGAGGAAGAAGCAGTCATACCAGTCGATGAAGAGCCAGATGCCGTAGCTCAGAGCCAGGGCAGACCAGAAGTCGTAGGCTCCTGCCAGCTTCATCAGGACAAGCATCAAGACGAGGGCGACGAGCAGTGCACATCCTTTCTTGAGCAACACGCTCTTCGAGAAGAACTCCGAAGGCACCCGCTCGTGGGTCTTGAAATACTCCTCCTGGATGTCCTTCGGGTAGTCATGGATCCACCACACGGGATTCTTCACCAACGGAATGAGAATCATCGCCGTGAAAGCGATGGTCATCACGATGGTCTCTATGATCATGATTGTCCAATTCATATATAGACCTGTATTATTGCCTTTTCTTCGTGGTCATTCGTATCCATTGAGTACGCTTTTTTCCCATGTCCTCAGAAATGCAAGTTGCGCTGGCGTGTGGAACCAATGCTCACCCCTTGGCATGGTGGTTATCTGGCATTTGTGCTGACTGATGAAGTCACGTCCGACTGCTTCACTGACTACAAGGTCATTCTCTGGACGGAGGATGTATGTAGGCGCATCCCAATGTGTAATTGGGTTTTTGATGACCCATTTGTAATAGTCTTCCTCACGCGATGGCTGCTCCTCGATAAATTTTTGCATGTCGAGAAGAGGGGAGACAAACAGGGCTTGCTCTATTTCCTTTTCTTGGAATGCCAGCAACGAGAACCATGAGCCGATGCTGTTGGTGCGGATGGACACGGATTTCCAGTTATGGTAGAGATGGTCACGGACCTCGTTCAGCAGGGGCATCACCTCCCAGGGCTTGCGCTCTACAGGCAAATCAACGCCTATCACCTGATATCCTTTCGGAACCGCGACTTCTGCAAAGTCCAATGCCTCTTCCTTGCGGCCATGCAAGCCGTGGACGAACAAGAAAATCTTGTCGCACTTCTCTCCGATAAGAAGAGCGGGTGTAGGACCTATGTTGAATGCATCCGTTTTCATCACTACATCGGTGTGCAAGCCACCTTTTCTATTTCGTAAAAGAGCCGATCTCTATCAGGTTGCCGTCAGGGTCTGCCACATAGCAGGTGCGCTGTCCCCATGGCTCCGTGGTGGGAGGCAGGACGGATGCCGCCCCATGGTCGATGGCATTTTGATACTCTTTGTCCACGTCAGCGAAAGTCGGCACGTCGAATGCCAGTTCCACAGTGCCGTTGAAGCCTTCGGGATACAGGAATTTTGGGGAGACCATCTGCTCGAAGGCCTCGCGTGGGAAGAGGATGATGCGCATATTGCCCAATGTCATCTCCACATGGGGTTGGACGCCGTCCCACGCGGTGGTGAAGCCGAACACCTTCGTGTAGAATTCAACGGTCACCTTGTTGTCACGGGTGAATAGTCCGATAGTGTTGAAGACGAATCGGGCAGGGGAATTTGTTTCTTTCATTGTCGTTGTCAATTATTGTCAATTGTTTGATGATCCTGTCTGAACTCAAAGAAATAGAAGTCGGTCCATCCGGTGTTTTCTGCATAGAGGTGCTGCTTGCCCCTGTATTCGAAGCCCAGGCGTTCGTACATGCTGTGGGCTGGCGTGTTCGACGCAAGGGCATCAAGGCGGACGGCCTTCATGCCGTTCTCCCGGGCAAGGCGGATGGCCTCTCGCACCATCTCTGAGCCGACGCCTGAGCCTTGGCGGTCGGGATGGACGGCGAGGATATGGATCACGGCCACCTCGTCATCGGGGACTGGCTGAGACCACTCAATCGCATGGTAGTCCTCGCCCTGGTACATCGTGACGGCCATGGCACCGACGATGACGCCTTGCTCCTTATACAGATACATGCTGCCTTCCTTGATATATGCTCTGATTCCGGCTGCCGTGGGGTGCTTGCCCTTGCTCCACCGGGCATGGAGTGATATGTCGGGAGTACGGGCTATCACATCATCATAGAAAGCCAGAATGGCATCATCCTCCTCAAATGTTGCTTGGTATAACGTCATCTGCTATTTGTCTTGAGTTGCTGCTCGTTTTGCAATTTCAAGGCAAAGATACGATATAAAGATGGATTTCGCCGTCTTTGTGGGATAATATGTGCGTTTTTGTGACGAATGGAAGAAAGGAGAAGGCGAAATGCCAAGAGGGAAGATAATCATTGAAGAAGTATTGTCTTTCCAAGCCAGGATGAAGCCGATATAGGTAAGGTATTCGCTATTTTGTTATCTTTGGTTATCCTTATCATCCAGTAGGGGATGTCTTCTGTTTCTCATCCAGCGGAAGATGACGTGATAGCTCTTGCCAATGGCATAGATGGCCACCAAGCACGTAAACACGACAAGTGCAGCATCGATCGCCTCTCCGCTCGCCCCGAGGGCATCCATGATGATATGTATGCATACGGCGATGAATGCATACAGCATGACGGCAGAGAAAAGACAGAACATGGCCTTCCATATTCTCGCCAGTGCATGAGTGAATGTTTTGCAGGCCTTTTTGATGTTCATGGTTTGTCCGTTTGTTGGCATAATACTAAAAGAAAAAGATAACGGCATCGCTTCAAGAGAAAACGCATCGTATTTATTGAGTTGTCGCAAGGTCGATGTACAGTGCGGTCAGGACTGTCAGAAGCCAGAGCATGAGCATCCATGACAAGATGTAGGTCATCTTCCTTTCCGCCTGTTTCTGGTTAGGTACCTTGTAGTGTCTGTTTCGGATCAGGTAGAGGAACACTGAGTAATACATGAACCCCCACAGGAAGATGCTGTTGGCATTCCTGATGAGCGTAATGAGATAGTATGTGTCATTGCGAATGTCTGCCATATCGGTGCATGTCATCATTTGTAGTTGGAAGGATGCGAATGAGTCTTGCGGTCGAGATACACTTGTGCATAAGCGTATCTGACGGAAAGGAAGAAATCGACATAATTCTGCACCTCATGAATGAACTTCGGGTAATAGACATGCAGGATTCTCCCCACAAGGGTCAACATTTCGAGCTTGACGAAACAATCCTCCGGATTGGCGATGCTGGAGATAACGAAGGCTGTTGCCCGAACGCCCACATCCGGGAAGATCTCATATTTCTGGACGTTCACAAGACCTGGGCCCTTCAGGCCAAACTGTATCAAGTCCCCCTTGTCATCCAGGACTTTCTCATGGTAGACATTGTCATAGTAGTTCTTTCCGTCATAGGCGTACTCATCCACCCGCTTGAAGTGAAGGACAGCGGTCAGGTTCTCGCCTGTGGCGAGCAGCGGTTTCACGTCATGCAATCTCGCATATTTCTCGCCGGGACCCGATGCGGTGGCATATCCGATTTTTCTTCTGGTGATGCCGTTGATGCGTACCGTCTTGTATTCAGAGCCATGGGGGACGGAAACGTAATTGCCGATTCTGAGCTTTTCAACAGTGAGCGACGGATAAACCTTCTTGCCATCATGCAGGATGAAGGGCGGGGAGTCCTTCTTCAATGGCCTGATGATGGCCGTTTGTTTTTCCGGAGGGGATATGCCCTTGGGACATGTCATGATGTCTTCGTTGGCAACTGTCGGGTTTGGCCATGTTCTTTGAAGGAACTCGATCATTTCGTGCGTGGAAGAATAGGCTTTGAGCAGGCTCTCGTACTTTTGGAAGCCCTGCTTCAGTTGTTCCTGTGAGGCATACAGGCTCTTCGCGCAGCCGTCAGGGGTGCCGTCGGCATGGTTTGGTCTGGTTCCCTCATCAGCGATGCCAGGAAAGACGGGATTGCCGTTGCCGTCTTTGGCGGTCCGAAGGTAGTGAGCCATTTTGGTCGCAAGCACCAGCATTCCTTTGGCGGCACACCAGCGCAGCTGTTTCTCTGTATCCTCTGGGAAGCGGAACTTTGCCTCCAGTTGGGTGTCCTCGGCGATACGTGCGAGGAGCGGTAGGGAAAGGTGTCTCATATCTCTGTTTTTGTTTTCAAGCTGCTGTAATAGGATGTCTTCAAAGCTGACAACCGAAATGGCAGTTTCTTTTATTTGGGGAAATCACCAATAAAGATGAATTTTTTTACGCTTATGGTTGTTTGTTTTCATGAGGGGCATCATCCACTACGGTTATGGAATCGTCATCATTCGTCCTTTGGCGGATCACCCCCGCGGAGTCAGCCAGGAGAGTGATTTTTCCGCATATGATGTCAATCTGGTCAGCCAGTTCGTGCTCGGCCCAGTTCCATCTGGCTTTCTCAATCCATCTGTCAGCCATCTGGATGAATTCATCTCTCCATTCGTCTTTTATCGCGCCCTCCTTATGGCAATAGTCGGCCAGTTCCTTGAAGGAGGTGGCGAGTTCGCTGATGACATTCCGGAGGTATTCTTTTGTCCTGTTCATCATCCATTGGCGGCGGACAGAGGGTCTGCAGTCTTCGATGCAGGTAGGCTTCCGTTTGTCATCGGAAGGGAAGGTGTCGAAGATGTAGATGCATGAGATGTTTCTGCGTTTCAATGTTTGTGGCATCTTGTCATGATTTTTAAGTCAATGTATCACCCTCACCAGGAGGTTATGCTCCCTGGCGCGCCGAATCATATCGAGCGTGCCACGGTTGGACACGCCATAGAGAGGGAATGCGATGAGCGCATCCGCATTCTGTGCCATCAGCTCGTTGCGTACCGGGCCGGCGGACTTGCCGAGCCCCTCCCAGTCCGCAGGGTATCGCTCCACCTTGAGACGGTGTCTCCATGCGTATCGCTCACCGAGGGCGTCAGCCCCCTGCGCACATCCGCTGACGATGACCACCCTGCAGTCAGGGTCGCTGAGTTTGTTGGCGAGGATGGCGTCACATTTTGCCACCATCTTTCTGTAGTTGCAGTAATAGCGCGAGCCGGCTATTATCACGCGGAAGGTTTTCATTATGCCATTATGTTTGGTAATCAAAAGCGTGTTGGGGTCATGGGGAAGGGATGGCGTCTTTGACGTATTCATCGTACTCTTTCGGTGAGAGGTACCACCATCTTTGGCCATAGTCCTCAGCGAGGATTTGTCCGCTCCCCACAGAGTTGACCCATACTCCCTGGATTGTCGTCACTCCCTGTCTCAGCAGATAGACAGGCAGGTCGTGCTTGTTTTTGCTGACACCCCTGACACACGGCAGCTTGAAGATGTCGTGTGACAGTTTCTGTGGCAGGACTATTATTTGTCTGAAGCGAAGCATATCAGAGGGAATTAGGGTGGGGGAGTGGTTGGCTCCCCCATGGCCTTTTCAGATGTGGTAGTCGAGCATGGCGCCGATATAGAGAGTGGTGCAGTCCCCGCAGGCAACGTCCTTGATGAATTGGTTAAGGCTCATCAGTTCGTCCTCGTAGTAGAAGAGAGCGTTGTTGCCCAGATAGTTCTCGATGGAATGCTCCAGATTGTAGGTTTCCATCCAGTTCGTGATGTTGTCCTCATTCAGTGCGTTTGCGTAGTCCCGGATGGTGTTTGTCATCCGTCTGAGGATGAGCCTGACGTTGTCACGGTTGACGGTCACCGAGCGGTTGTCCCGGTTCACCGTGAACAGCTCGGAGGGAGTGGCGTTCACGAAGCTGTTGAAGCCGTCCTCGTCCTCCCGTTCGTCTCCCACCCAGTCGATGCCGAACTTTCCATAGTCATAGTCTGCGATGTCGTAGTTGGAGAGGTGGTCATCCTTCTCCATCTTTTGTTTACTGACCTGAAAGATTGTTGAATGCATATCGTTTTCTTTTTCTCCCTTTCGCAGCTTGCTGCTTTGCAGCTTCCGCGTCCCGGGTTGTTATTACGCCGCGTGTCGGAGATGGCAGGGAGTGCAGGACAGTCGGAAGGTTCGCGGGTTTGTTGTCTGCCTCCGGCAGCCGATAGGGAAAGAAGAAACCCGTGAAAGCCGATGTCGGAAGCGAGATGCCTTCTAATTTTGCGAAGTAATAACACCCACGGACGTGAAGGTGTCAAGGCGCTTTCCCACGGTGGCTGTTTCGCCGCTGTAAGGACATGGTTCTTTCTCAGAGATTGATCTTGAAGATACCCGAATACTCATCATACCACACTAGGTTATGCTCCATGCAGACTTTCCAGATCAGGTCACAGTCATGTTTGTCGGTTCTCAGTTCCTTCGCAAGCAGGTTCAGCAGTCGCTCCTTGCTGTCATATTGGCCAACCTTGGGGTGGTAGGACCTGGAGATGTTGGAGAGGGCCTGCCGGATTTCTTTTACTCCAAATCTTGTAAGTGGCATGACCATGCATTCCGGGCAGATGGCGTTTCCATCCTGGAAGTTCACGTTCCAGCCGTGCTGCCTTGCCATTATCATGGCCTGGTCTGGAGTCTTGAATACATGTCTCTTGTCGAGATTAAACTCACGGTTGCAGTTGTCGCATATCAGCGTGCAAGCTGTCAGTACGGGATTTATCATAGTTGAGCGTTTTGTTGTTGCTTTTAGAAAGGCTTTTGAAGGGGATATGCTGCCTGTGGTGAAGACAGAGACGGATGCATCGTCAGCTGGTCTTAGCAGGTTTTCTTGTCTTTGCAGCGCGGACAATAGTCATGTTCTTCGGCATGGAGCCAGCCAAGGACCGAGGCCCTGGCCCTGGCTTCCTCGACGGAACCGAAGACATTGTGGCCATTGAAGTAGAACGAGGCGTGGCATCTGTCGCAGGAGAGCGTGCAGGCGGAGGGGACTGGGTGCATCATGGCTTCATTGTTTTTTGATGCCTCCGTCTTCGGTGGCCACCTTGCAGTATCCCTTCCTCGCCAGTACTGTTCTGTATGTATCTCCCACCAATAATGGAAGGAAAGCGTTGCTGATGACCAGTTCCATCTTTTCAGAAGGACTGTTGTGCTTCATCTCCTTGATGATGGCGTCCTGGGTGCAACCGTTCATTTCTACCGGAAGCTTCTTGTCCATGAGAGGTTGTATGATATCCTTGGCGTCCCATTTTTCAAACTGCTTGACTTTTCGTTTCAGTGACTTCATGTCAAGAGTGACGACCATGTCCTTGCTCTCATTGAAGAGGGAATCCACGTCCATGCCGTTGCGTATGCGTGCTTCCAGCAGGTTTTGCATCTCCTCACTCATGAATATGATGGTGATCATCTCAGCAATTGTGATCAGTTTTTTCTTCAGCATGTATGTGAAGATCCTGTGTAGTTCCATTTCTTTCAGTTTTTGTTGGTTGGATTGAAAAGATGGCTGATTTCGCTGTTCAGGTTAGCCGATAGTTGTACCAGTTCCTCCATGTCTTTAAGGAACATCTGCCGGTAGTAGCCGATTTCCAACCTTACCCGTCCATCCTCGAGCTTGAATGTCCTGACTCTCATAGATTGGCCCCTTTCCATCCCAGCCTGAGGTAGTTGCCGGTAAAGTCGAAATAGCGGTGCTGCAGCAAGTGGATGGAGCTGGCGCAGAATTCTATGGCGTCGCCGTTGCTGTCGTAGACGCAAAACCTGTATTCACCTCCCTCCTTGCCTTTGATGGCCATCCCCTCGCAAGGCAGGGAGAATTCAGTGATTGTCTTGTTGGAGATGAAGACAGGCTCGATCTCATCATAGTGGAACAAATCCCCGTCTTTGGTTGATATCTGGAAATCATCCATGGCAGCGATCTGCACGGGCCAGAAGCATTTGTGCTTGATATATACCCAGTCTCCGACATGGAGATTGTAGGGTGTCATTTTTGAAGTATGGTTTGGAGTCATTTGTTTACGGTATTTTTGTTTGTTGTGTCAGATAAGTTGGATGTCATCCGTCTTTTCCAGTTTCAGGATAAACACAGGGGTGTCAGGCGGAGCACCCCACTGCGGCTTTCCAATTCCCACGCTGATGCCGGCCAGCCTGACAAAGAGGGGAGTGTTGGTGTAACCCCGTCGGAAGCATACATGGGTGAATCTTTTGGCTGTGATGGCACCCTCGCTGATGAGTGTTTCAGTCGTGAGACCTTTCTTGTTCCAGTATATCATGGTATCGTCGGAGATGTTAGTGGATTTGCAGCCCAGGTTGTCAGGATGCTCTGGATTAAGCATGAAGAACCTTTTTGTCCAATATGGCTTGATTTCACGGTACTCCTCCGTCTTGTTCCCGTCGTGGACCATGTCATAGTATCGTCCGATGAGATTAAGGTTGAGGACGAGAAAGTCATCATGGGATTTGGAATCCAGCGCATTCAGGTACCGGAGAAGTTCCGAAGTGTTCGACACCACCTTGTCGAAGAGCTTGTACATCAGTTCTGCCTCCTGCGGCTGGGTCATCAGTACGACGACCTTCTTGCCGTGTCCCTTCATCCAGCCCGCCTCGGTGTGGGCCGACCGGCCGCAAGGAAGCAGCAGGACACAGATGTCCGCGTCCTTCATGGCGTTGAAGTCCCGTGTAAATCCTTCCTCGGCGCAAGGGCTGACAAGGGCCGTCTTGTACTCGTCGACGTCCCAGTCTTTCCAGTTCGGGTCTATCTCAGCCCAGCTGAATCCCACCTGTACGTCGTCAGGATGCTTGAAGTCATAGACCTGGTGCCCCTTTTCCCGTATCAGGCTGACCACCTGCTGCTGGAGATCATTCCTCCAGCTGCTTGCCACATAGATTTTTGCCATAGTCCAGTCGTTTTAGGATGTCAGCCGACGGGACATGGATAAAGAAGTCTTGGATGCTCATGATGTCGGTAACATTAAGACAAACCGACTCTCGGATGAAGAATAAGGTGGGGTGTCACCATGCCTGCAAAATGGCACGGCAATAACTTTCCCGCCATCATCGTGGCGTGATGCTCCAGTTAAAAGCAAACAATAAGGATGAACCCGCCTGAATAGGCGGAATTTTCCAGAGTTTGGAGTCATTTTTTTACCAGGAAAAGAGAGTCTGAATGAAGATAATTACCAATCCGGCTGTTTCCAGCAACCGAACTGTCAAGAGGTTTGAGGGAGCATGCACTCCCCAGGGAGTCATGGTTGCCAACTGGCTTTGACGCAGTTGTTCAGTACTTGCGCATGCAAAAGTAATACATTTTATTGGAAAAGCAAGGCTTTGGATAACAATTTTGACAATCCGGAGCCTATATCCATGTAGAAGTGGATGAATCTTCAGCCAGCTTTTGCTTCTTCGATGTGTCGTATCGATGGAGGTGATGTCTATCAAGTCCTGGCCTGCCTTTACCCTGCTCCCGCAGAGCAAGGTGGCAGGTTTGGACTTTCAATCAACATGTCTGTCTTTAGACTTGATAGGTCAACGCGTCCGAAGGCCATCCTGTCACGTTGTGACCGGTGTCAAGCCGCTGGATGGCTTTCATGTCATCATCACTCAGCGTGAAGTCAAAGAGATCGATGTTCTCCTGCATACGCTCAAGGTGGGTGGTCTTAGGGATGATGATGACCCCGTTCTGAACGAGGAACCGAAGGGCTATTTGTGCGGCAGTCTTTCTTGTCGCAGTATTCCTTATTTGTCTTTTTGTGATTCTAACAATTTGAACTTACCACAAGAAAGGAATCATTTTGTATCTCACTTTCTTCTTGTAGTTTTGATAACCTTCCAGTCCTTTTTCCAACACTTCCTCTTCATTGGCGATGCGCTTGGCTATCACGGGTATGTATCCCAGCATGATTAGGAAAGAGATGGGTGAACCCAGCACCAGTGGCATGGTCAAAAACATCACTGTCGTCGCCATATACATAGGATGTCTGACAATACCATACAGTCCCGTGTCAATGACTTCTTGGTTGTCCTGAACTTCTACGGTGCGTGAGAGGTATGTGTTCTCTCGCATGACCTCCGCATATAAAAGATAGGATGCCAGGAAGAGACCAGCAGAAACCCAAACAACCCAGTCGGGCAGCACCCACCAGCAAAAGCGCCAATTCAATCCGGCAAGCACAAAGGCAGTGACAAACAGCAAACCACTCATTGCCACGACACTCTTTTGCTCGGCTTCCTTTTCTTTGGCGTTAAGACGCTTTCTAAGCAATTCCGGGTTCTTGGCCATCATCACAATACCGACAACAGCCATCGGGACGAACAAGATTCCCATCAACAGCCATCCCTTCCAGTAATGCAAAGAACCGGCAGGGAAGAACAGCAGGAGACCAAGAACAATGACTCCGAGCAAGAACTTGGTGAGTGCTTTTATCAGCAAGTCTTTATCCATTGTCTATATATGCTGGTAGAATCGTTTTCCTTTGCACATCCAATTGCCTCTTAGTAAGGTCATCATGATGATATTGATTTTATCCTGAGACCGGAGTTATACGAATCTGCAAACGTGGTCGACGGAAAAATGTGTTTCCAATAATAGTTCTGTCTTGGTTGGGCATCAACCTATTCCCAACAGCTCAATCTCAAATATCAGTGTGGAGCCGCCAGGGATGCCTGGCTGGGAGAACTTCCCATAGCCCATTTCGGCAGGGATGTAGACCTCCCATTTGTCACCGATGTGCATGTGCTGCATGGCGATGATCCAACCCTCGATAAGGTCGCAGAGACGATAAGCCAGTGGGACGCCGCCACGGCTGCTGTCAAACTGCTTTCCGTTGATGGTCCTGCCCGTATAGTGTGCCGTGACGATGCTTCGTGCGGTTGGTTGGGCACTTGATTGGTCACCCACACCCAGAACCTTGTAATAGATTCCTTTGGGCAGTGCCTTTACGCCTTCTTCCTTGGACTTTGCTATCAGCCAGTCCTTGTTTTCCTGTATGTATGCTCTCTTGTTCATATTTCCACATCTCGTTAAATTGGGATTTACTTCAATAAACCATATATGAGTATATCGTAAAAGATACCTTCTTTAATGACAGCTTTGCGCATGACACCTTCTTGTATAAAACCATTCTTTAGTAAAATACGCTGAGATGCCAAATTGGGATGAAAGACATTTGCCGTAATTCGATTGAGACCAAGTTCCTTAATTGCAATCTCACACACTTGTCCTACTGCCTGACTCATCAGACCACGATTCCAATAGTCTCTCAACAACATGTAGCCTAATTCGCCGTCAAGCCTGTATATGTCTGCTTTTCGTTCAATGGAAACACTACCAACAATCTTCCCATCCACTACCATTGCGCGGAAAGTTCCGTCAATGCCTTCGCTTTTGGCAACCATATTCAGCCACCAATTAGCATCATCTTCTGTATAAGGATTCGGCAATCTGTCAGACAAGTATGTCCTATCAACGGCATTGCATAAATCCTTCAGTTCTTTTTTGTCTGCCAAAGACCATTTCCGCAATTCTACTTTCATACTGCTAAATCCCGATTTGTCTTTATGATTCAGTTCAAATACGAAGTAATAGAGTTAAATAGAATATGTTCGACGAACAGTTTTACCTGACGATCTTCGCTTTCTGCAAGTCCGTCATGTTGTCCCAAAACACCTCTGCGTCAGCATCCGTGAAGCCTTATTGGCCATTTCACCAAGAATGGCATTCAACAGATCGTCGTCTGCCAGGTGCAGTCCTTCATCCACATCAATAGGACTGGCCACATTGTTACCGAGTGAGCCGACATGCACGTTGGTCACGTTGATGGTGTCGCCATTCTTATGTACCTTGATGTGGATGTTTGCCCCATATTCCGGCTTGGTGTCTTTCAACTGCCGAAAAAGAGCATTGTCCTGAAAGTCATTTGGGCTGACGGATTGTATGAGTTGCCTTAGTGTCATTCGAACTCCTCCCTCAATCGTTTTGGCAGTTTCGAAAGCACCAACCTGTATGAGCCACGTATCCACTGCCTGACAAGGGCGTCATCCATCATCTCCAAGTAGATGTCGTTCCAGTGTGCCTTGTTCAGGTGATAGGCAGGACATACTCCCTCATACCGTTCCCTCAGTTGTTGTCCCATTTCCGGCAGCAGCTTGACGGCACAGGTGGGTTCGGGTGATTCGAGCCATATATGCAGGAAAA
>Ga0256407_10011444_pt1 | contig 12264 bp, 9 predicted proteins | sample RumenRJG_04DNA_FD_193489 | JGI IMG/M metagenome (GOLD analysis project Ga0256407, IMG submission 193489) | Bovine rumen microbial communities from Lethbridge, Alberta, Canada - RJG_04 | ecosystem: Host-associated > Mammals > Digestive system > Stomach > Rumen | place: Canada: Alberta | collected... | reverse complement strand
TGCTAACGTGTACATGTCACTCTCATAATAATCATCATCCTGACTGCAAGAAGCAAGAAGGATGATTGTTGTTGTTACGAATACTGTGGCAAAGATACCACAAAAATTTGAAAATTTAATCATAATGAATTGTTTTTATATTATTCTTGTTGGTTATTTCACGAATTTGTTGCAAAGGTAAGGGAAATGATGGATGTAAAAAAGCAAAAGGGGTGGAAAAGTTCAAAGCCAGAATGTTACAGCATAACGCTCTGACAACGAAATATATAAAAACTGTGATGTTACATAAATGAAAGAAAGATGGGTGGAAAAATTAAGTGTTTTTCTTGGATGGCTCGACAAGATTAAGGGATATGGACATGAAAAAAACTGCCAGTAGCGAATGAGAACTACTGACAGTTTTTTGTTATTGAAAATTAAAGAAATTTATCTATACAAGATTCTTGCCATGGCATTTCTCCCATGTTTTAGAACTACCACATGGGCATTTATTGTTCCCATGCTTAGCCCATAAAACATGAATCCTCTGATATTTGTTTAATAGTTCAGTTTCTTCCACATAATCCACCTTCTGAATTGACGGCATCCTAAAAGACATTATTGTCTTTCCCTCAAAATTTGTCAGAGAGAAATCACCCATTGTGATAATGTCCATGCCTATCAAAACATCCGCACTTGCTATTTTACCTTCTGAAACCTTTATCTCTGCTATGGCAACCCTGTTCGGCAACCCTATATTGACTTTATATACAGGCACCACATCTTGTCCTCCAGCATGGTTGACAGGAACAAACCCCATATTACTGAGTCCAAGAGCATCAACTACATTTTTCGAAATAACGGATTTTGTTGCACCTGTATCCCATATTGCTTTGAACTTCACCCCTTTCACTGTTGCAGGATTTGTCACGGCTGGATTAAAAGAAGGAAACACCTCGCATTCAGTGATTATAGCGTTGGCTATACCATTTGCTTTAATAGTAAAAGAATTCACCTCCATACACACTACACAAACACAACTCTTGAATGATAGGTCTCCGTATATTCTTCTTCATTCTCCGTACATAATTGAATTATGAAGTTGCCGAGACCGTATTTCTCCACAGAATCGTAGTAAGCATCGTTCTCATCAGTAAAACTTCCTACCACTTCACAATTGACGATGACAATATACATACCACCGTATTTCTTGACTAACCCACCTTTGTTGTCAAGAAAATACTGGAAATTCTTTTTTAAATCATCCATAAAAATTTTGAATCTCTATAACAATTATTTATTGGGTTGGAGTAAGATCATCATTCGCCTCTTTTTTCTTCCCGAACAATTGTGGAAACTTTCTCAATACAAACACCCCAATGGCTCCCAAGAGGGTAGTCGTTGCCAAGAAATATGACAATCTATAATTACCCGTATAAGAGGCAATCAAGGCACCCACGATACATAATACGCCCAAAATGAAACCGAATAGTTGTCCCCTATCTTCACTCTTTATTTCATGGTCAACGATTCTCTTTTCCATTTCGATACGGTGCCCTTGCTGAGATTTAGCCATACCCAAGATCTCTTTAGAAGCACCTGGTAGAACAGCTTCATATTCCCTGAAATCCTCAGGTGGAGGTATCGGACCTTGATAGACTTTAGACTCCGCTATCCCAATTATCACACGTTCCGCCATGCTTCTCTTATCCTCTGGCAAACTTTGGATAAACGAATTGACATCAATGGTTTCATTATCAGTCGGTGCTGGTGGCACCTCCACTGCTCTGGTTACTTTTGGCTTACTTTTCCCCATATCGTATAGTTTTTTTCCAATCAGCAATGGCTGCTCTCATATCACAACCTACACACTGCCAATCCCTTACCATATCTACATAATTATTGCCAAGCATATACTCATCCAACACGGAATTTCCATGTGAAAAAACGCCAAGAGTGGAAACCCCTCTCAGAAACGGCATTTTGCCAATCATACCAATTCTTGTAGACACAATAACAGGACGAAGAGGTCTCACCCTCACCATTTTTTCATTTGAGGACACTACAACAGTTTGCATCCTCTTCTTTGACATAGAAGAAAGATTGCGTTTTGTTGACATATAAAAACCCTTTCTTTTGGTTAGAGAATCTTAGTTTATAAACATTGTATTGCAAAGATACTCCTTTTTTTTCGGCTTTAATGCATAATTTACGTTTTTTTACCTGAGAAACACCATTTTTTACGTTTTTTAGCAGCTTTTGCAAAAATTTAGTGTTGTTTTGCCCAAAAACACTTAGTTTATGGAGTGATGTTGGGTTTATAGAAGGAAAATCGTATTCCATTATTATCTATGATTGGGATTTGAATGATGAAAAGTAAAGAATAGTTCCATAAAATAGTTATTAGAAACCACCACAACATCCTTTTATTGGGTGTTGCGGTGGTTTTATGTATGGTGCAGTGACGAGGAACAATCAATTTTCACCCAAAAACACCTTATATAAACGAGGAGGCATTACTCTGCGTTTCAAATAATAACCAAACATGAAAACAACTATTCCCAAAACAATAGTAATTATAGTTTCAGGTAGTCCATATACATGTGTATATTCCCCTTTACTGTAACTTATAAAAGCATGTATAATAGTTAAAGGACCCATAACGAGAAATAAAAGACTATAGAAATTCTTTATTGCCGAGATTGTAACACGACGATTAAAATATTTTAATGACGTAAGGGTATTCAATAACGTATGAGTTTTTGCTACACATAATCCATTTTTCAATGCCCCTTTTACAGCCAAATCAGAAGAGCCCTTTCCTGTATGAAAAATCTTTAAAACAACTCCTTGATTCTTAGCCAAATAGTCAAACTTGACAGAAATGGATTTCTTGTCTTCTGTAATCTCACATTCTATTCCGTTTTCGGACTCTGAGAATAAAGTTTGGCATTCCAATATATCAGCATCACCAACGACGTCAATTCTTATGGGTTCTTTGTCTGAAACATCACTACGATTCAACGTTAGCCCTGTATTCCATAACGCAAAACGTGAAATAGTTAAAGCTGACAAGCTTCGATTACCTTGTTTAATATCAATAGACGTGTCCTTAAACTCTTCATTTCTCAATATAGCAGAAGCTATTAAATACTTGGGCCTTTGTGTTCGTTTTGAATGCAAATAAGCAAACAATGTAATTATTAAACTTCCTGTTGCTATCGAATACGATACAATTTCAGATACAGTAATTTCATTCCATAATTCAGAGATGTGTAGAAAAATTTTATCCATAAGCAACTATATAATTTTTCCTGCAAAGGTAAGGACTATTATGGAGGTGAAAAAGCAATAGGGGTGGAAAAGTTCAAAGCCGGATCGCCACAACACAACGTATTGACAATGAAAGATATAGCAATTCAAATGTTACACCAATGAAAGAAATGGGGGTGGAAAAGTAAGTATAGGCAGATGATGTGAACCGTTATTAAGGGGGATTGACGAAGCTTTTTGAATCATACGGTGAGAGGAGAAAGGGTAGAAAGAGAGAGGTGGAAAACAACCAAAAACGATTGAATTTCTAAAAAAATCCACAAAACCTTTCTTCTTTTGGAAAATTTGACTACCTTTGCAAAATAAAAACAAGGATTTATGGAAAAAAATGCTTTATTAAATCATGAAATTGTGATGGCGTCCTCGGACAAAACCACTAATAATTTCATTGCCAAGATGAAGAAAGAAGGACGCATCGTCAAGATTGCCACAAAAATATACACCACCAACCTTAATGACACGCCAGAAAACATCATTCGAAGAAACCTTTTTTTCATCCTTGGCGAACTATATCCCAATGCTGTTATGAGCCATCGAAGCGCTTTTGAATGTTGTCCAACAAATGGTGGGCACATCTATCTCTCATATCAATATACGAAAAAAATCTCTTTGCCAGGTATCACTGTTCATCTACTTGAAGGGCAGAAGGCATTACCCAATGATTATCCTTTTATGGGAGGACTGCATATTTCATGCAGTGCCAGAGCATATCTTGAGAACTTGCAGACGAACTATTCCCGTGATGGCATATCCAAATGTCTGGATCAAAATGTTATTGAAGAAAAGCTGGACAAGGTTTTACAGACCAATGGTGAAAGTGAACTCAACAAATTGCGTGACACTGCCCGTGAAATTGCAGAGCAGTTGAACATGACCGATGAATATAAGAAATTAGATGCCATCATTGGAGCCATTCTCTCCACAAAGCCGTCGAAGATACTTACTTCATCTGTTGCTGAAGCTCGTGCATTAGGTGAGCCATTTGATAGCCAAAGACTGAACCTTTTCAGCATCTTGATGGCTGCACTCAATGAACGCGAATTTGAGAACTATCCAGAACCCAATGAGACAGATATTGCCTATAACAACTTTGCTTTCTTTGAAAGTTATTTCTCCAACTATATCGAAGGGACTGAATTTGAGGTAGAAGATGCTCGACATATTATAGAAACTCGCACCCCTATGCCTGCTCGTCAAGCTGATAGTCACGATGTGCTGGGAACCTATTACATCGTTTCCAACCGAAAAGAGATGGCTATTACACCAACATCCCCAGATCATCTGCTTGAAATTCTTCAGCATCGGCATCGCATTATGATGTCTGCCCGACCAGAAGCAAATCCTGGTGTGTTTAAAACACAAAACAATCGGGCAGGCGAGACCCATTTCGTCGATTTTCAACAAGTGCGTGGTACACTAAAAAAGGGATTTGAAATCTATAGTGCTTTGCGCCACCCTTTTGCCCGTGCCCTTTTTATGCTTTTTATGATTAGTGAAGTGCATCCATTCATCGATGGCAATGGACGAATTTCTAGAATCATGATGAATGCTGAATTAACAGCCGCTGGGCAATCAAAAATTATTATACCCACAGTCTTCCGTACGGACTATCTGGGTGCATTGCGTCAACTCACACGAAAGAATAATCCAGAAAAACTAATCAATGCCATTCAACGTGTTCGTCAGTTCAGTTACAATCTACATGGCGAAAACTTTGACGAGATACGCAGTTATATGGAACACTGTAATGCCTTCAAGGAGGAAGATGATTACATCCTTATGTTTTAACTTATATTTCCACTCACAATATCGTTATATTCGTCCCATACAGATCAACACCTTTATTCAAGAGCATCGTATTCATAGACTTCCACTTGCAATCCGCATCTTGAAAGCGTCAAATAAGGACAAAAAAAGATACACAGCAATTAAACAACCAACAATTATTATACACAACCACGATAATATAAAAGCAATTCTATGTTTACGCCAGAGTTTTTTGAATGCAGATTGAGAGTGACGTATCACTTTGTTTGGTTCTGCCTTTGACGAAATCATTGCTGATTCATCCCTTCTATATCCTTTATTGGAGAATAATAGTACTTGCTCCATTCCTGAAGTCCAATGCTATATATGGTGTCCTTCTCCTTCAATTTGTATTCACCATGTGGTATGGCCTCAGAATTACATATCACATATGGGTCTTCCCAATAGGCGTCACCCATGATGGATGTACCAGGGGCTGTCTTGTAATATCTGTATTTTATTGTATGAGAAAATTCTTTCTCCCGACCATCTTTTCTCAATGTATAATGCTTTTCCCTGACAGGATTTCCTTTTGAATCATACAGAAAAAGTATCTTTCGAACATCTCGGGCAGAGTCACTCCACTCTCTTCTATAGGTCACCTCTTTCAACATCCCTTTGCGATTGTAATTGTATTCCAATTTACCATGCAAGTGCAGGCTTTTCCCCCTCTTCATCCATTCTGTCATATACTGTGTCCTTCCCTTTCCGTCGTATGTCCATTCCCTACTGTTAGAAACCTCCCAATTCCCATTTCTCCAAACATTATCTGTACGTGAAATCATCTTACCATCTATGGCATACTTAAATATAGTTCCTGATACAGGCTGGGGAATGCTGTCATAAACATCGTATGTTGTATATTGTATCATATTATCATGATCATCATAAAAAATCTCCCGTTTCCCCTTCTCTTCATATTGACGATTGTTTTTCCCCATCCATGTTGTTTCCACATTCCGACCTTGGGCATCATAAATGAAATCAACAAAAACTCTTTCCACTTCTCCACCTTCCAACATCGTGGAAATGTCAAGATGAGTAGTTTTACCAATCCCATTAAGATGGCGAACTTTTATCTGGAAGAGTTGCCAATCTTTATGCATGGCTTTATATTTTTTTTCTGTGACATATAAGGAATCCATCTGATAATCAAAAACGGTTTTCCTCTTTCCTTCTACGGACATTTGGACTATGCTATCAAGACGTTCTGTGTAATCTTGATACTTCTGTGCATCTGCACAAATAGCATAGATACAAAGAAGCATCATTGTTCCCCTTAAAAAAACTCTCATATTGTTGAATGTTTTTATTATCATTTCTATACAATTCATAAAAATCACATCACCATATAATACCAGTGACTACATCAAAAGAACGCTCAACCTGTCCTTTATCGTCAACATACAAAACACTTTTCTTTTTTTTATTAACATGTAATCCAACCACATAATGATTTGTCAGATTGAGTATTACACGACCAAGAGTTCCCGATTCTCCTCCTAATTCCACAAGTTTCTGCACTGTTGAATCATGTTTGTCAACTATTGATGTGTCATTTGTGGTAGGATCAATTATCATATGTAGATCACTTATATAAGAATGGAATTCCAAACCAATGGAATCACCTATTCTTACCATATCCGATTGACGTATACCATTAGATATGTCTATGTGGTTTCTTTTTATTACACCTCTGATTTGCCCTTCGGCATCGTATCCCCCTTTTAGGTGAACTAAACACCATATACCACATTCATTATCTTGTATGTCATACCCCCATTCATCTCCTGCCCCTAATCTCGTTCCCATTTCTGCTAACGTGTACATGTCACTCTCATAATAATCATCATCCTGACTGCAAGAAGCAAGAAGGATGATTGTTGTTGTTACGAATACTGTGGCAAAGATACCACAAAAATTTGAAAATTTAATCATAATGAATTGTTTTTATATTATTCTTGTTGGTTATTTCACGAATTTGTTGCAAAGGTAAGGGAAATGATGGATGTAAAAAAGCAAAAGGGGTGGAAAAGTTCAAAGCCAGAATGTTACAGCATAACGCTCTGACAACGAAATATATAAAAACTGTGATGTTACATAAATGAAAGAAAGATGGGTGGAAAAATTAAGTGTTTTTCTTGGATGGCTCGACAAGATTAAGGGATATGGACATGAAAAAAACTGCCAGTAGCGAATGAGAACTACTGACAGTTTTTTGTTATTGAAAATTAAAGAAATTTATCTATACAAGATTCTTGCCATGGCATTTCTCCCATGTTTTAGAACTACCACATGGGCATTTATTGTTCCCATGCTTAGCCCATAAAACATGAATCCTCTGATATTTGTTTAATAGTTCAGTTTCTTCCACATAATCCACCTTCTGAATTGACGGCATCCTAAAAGACATTATTGTCTTTCCCTCAAAATTTGTCAGAGAGAAATCACCCATTGTGATAATGTCCATGCCTATCAAAACATCCGCACTTGCTATTTTACCTTCTGAAACCTTTATCTCTGCTATGGCAACCCTGTTCGGCAACCCTATATTGACTTTATATACAGGCACCACATCTTGTCCTCCAGCATGGTTGACAGGAACAAACCCCATATTACTGAGTCCAAGAGCATCAACTACATTTTTCGAAATAACGGATTTTGTTGCACCTGTATCCCATATTGCTTTGAACTTCACCCCTTTCACTGTTGCAGGATTTGTCACGGCTGGATTAAAAGAAGGAAACACCTCGCATTCAGTGATTATAGCGTTGGCTATACCATTTGCTTTAATAGTAAAAGAATTCACCTCCATACACACTACACAAACACAACTCTTGAATGATAGGTCTCCGTATATTCTTCTTCATTCTCCGTACATAATTGAATTATGAAGTTGCCGAGACCGTATTTCTCCACAGAATCGTAGTAAGCATCGTTCTCATCAGTAAAACTTCCTACCACTTCACAATTGACGATGACAATATACATACCACCGTATTTCTTGACTAACCCACCTTTGTTGTCAAGAAAATACTGGAAATTCTTTTTTAAATCATCCATAAAAATTTTGAATCTCTATAACAATTATTTATTGGGTTGGAGTAAGATCATCATTCGCCTCTTTTTTCTTCCCGAACAATTGTGGAAACTTTCTCAATACAAACACCCCAATGGCTCCCAAGAGGGTAGTCGTTGCCAAGAAATATGACAATCTATAATTACCCGTATAAGAGGCAATCAAGGCACCCACGATACATAATACGCCCAAAATGAAACCGAATAGTTGTCCCCTATCTTCACTCTTTATTTCATGGTCAACGATTCTCTTTTCCATTTCGATACGGTGCCCTTGCTGAGATTTAGCCATACCCAAGATCTCTTTAGAAGCACCTGGTAGAACAGCTTCATATTCCCTGAAATCCTCAGGTGGAGGTATCGGACCTTGATAGACTTTAGACTCCGCTATCCCAATTATCACACGTTCCGCCATGCTTCTCTTATCCTCTGGCAAACTTTGGATAAACGAATTGACATCAATGGTTTCATTATCAGTCGGTGCTGGTGGCACCTCCACTGCTCTGGTTACTTTTGGCTTACTTTTCCCCATATCGTATAGTTTTTTTCCAATCAGCAATGGCTGCTCTCATATCACAACCTACACACTGCCAATCCCTTACCATATCTACATAATTATTGCCAAGCATATACTCATCCAACACGGAATTTCCATGTGAAAAAACGCCAAGAGTGGAAACCCCTCTCAGAAACGGCATTTTGCCAATCATACCAATTCTTGTAGACACAATAACAGGACGAAGAGGTCTCACCCTCACCATTTTTTCATTTGAGGACACTACAACAGTTTGCATCCTCTTCTTTGACATAGAAGAAAGATTGCGTTTTGTTGACATATAAAAACCCTTTCTTTTGGTTAGAGAATCTTAGTTTATAAACATTGTATTGCAAAGATACTCCTTTTTTTTCGGCTTTAATGCATAATTTACGTTTTTTTACCTGAGAAACACCATTTTTTACGTTTTTTAGCAGCTTTTGCAAAAATTTAGTGTTGTTTTGCCCAAAAACACTTAGTTTATGGAGTGATGTTGGGTTTATAGAAGGAAAATCGTATTCCATTATTATCTATGATTGGGATTTGAATGATGAAAAGTAAAGAATAGTTCCATAAAATAGTTATTAGAAACCACCACAACATCCTTTTATTGGGTGTTGCGGTGGTTTTATGTATGGTGCAGTGACGAGGAACAATCAATTTTCACCCAAAAACACCTTATATAAACGAGGAGGCATTACTCTGCGTTTCAAATAATAACCAAACATGAAAACAACTATTCCCAAAACAATAGTAATTATAGTTTCAGGTAGTCCATATACATGTGTATATTCCCCTTTACTGTAACTTATAAAAGCATGTATAATAGTTAAAGGACCCATAACGAGAAATAAAAGACTATAGAAATTCTTTATTGCCGAGATTGTAACACGACGATTAAAATATTTTAATGACGTAAGGGTATTCAATAACGTATGAGTTTTTGCTACACATAATCCATTTTTCAATGCCCCTTTTACAGCCAAATCAGAAGAGCCCTTTCCTGTATGAAAAATCTTTAAAACAACTCCTTGATTCTTAGCCAAATAGTCAAACTTGACAGAAATGGATTTCTTGTCTTCTGTAATCTCACATTCTATTCCGTTTTCGGACTCTGAGAATAAAGTTTGGCATTCCAATATATCAGCATCACCAACGACGTCAATTCTTATGGGTTCTTTGTCTGAAACATCACTACGATTCAACGTTAGCCCTGTATTCCATAACGCAAAACGTGAAATAGTTAAAGCTGACAAGCTTCGATTACCTTGTTTAATATCAATAGACGTGTCCTTAAACTCTTCATTTCTCAATATAGCAGAAGCTATTAAATACTTGGGCCTTTGTGTTCGTTTTGAATGCAAATAAGCAAACAATGTAATTATTAAACTTCCTGTTGCTATCGAATACGATACAATTTCAGATACAGTAATTTCATTCCATAATTCAGAGATGTGTAGAAAAATTTTATCCATAAGCAACTATATAATTTTTCCTGCAAAGGTAAGGACTATTATGGAGGTGAAAAAGCAATAGGGGTGGAAAAGTTCAAAGCCGGATCGCCACAACACAACGTATTGACAATGAAAGATATAGCAATTCAAATGTTACACCAATGAAAGAAATGGGGGTGGAAAAGTAAGTATAGGCAGATGATGTGAACCGTTATTAAGGGGGATTGACGAAGCTTTTTGAATCATACGGTGAGAGGAGAAAGGGTAGAAAGAGAGAGGTGGAAAACAACCAAAAACGATTGAATTTCTAAAAAAATCCACAAAACCTTTCTTCTTTTGGAAAATTTGACTACCTTTGCAAAATAAAAACAAGGATTTATGGAAAAAAATGCTTTATTAAATCATGAAATTGTGATGGCGTCCTCGGACAAAACCACTAATAATTTCATTGCCAAGATGAAGAAAGAAGGACGCATCGTCAAGATTGCCACAAAAATATACACCACCAACCTTAATGACACGCCAGAAAACATCATTCGAAGAAACCTTTTTTTCATCCTTGGCGAACTATATCCCAATGCTGTTATGAGCCATCGAAGCGCTTTTGAATGTTGTCCAACAAATGGTGGGCACATCTATCTCTCATATCAATATACGAAAAAAATCTCTTTGCCAGGTATCACTGTTCATCTACTTGAAGGGCAGAAGGCATTACCCAATGATTATCCTTTTATGGGAGGACTGCATATTTCATGCAGTGCCAGAGCATATCTTGAGAACTTGCAGACGAACTATTCCCGTGATGGCATATCCAAATGTCTGGATCAAAATGTTATTGAAGAAAAGCTGGACAAGGTTTTACAGACCAATGGTGAAAGTGAACTCAACAAATTGCGTGACACTGCCCGTGAAATTGCAGAGCAGTTGAACATGACCGATGAATATAAGAAATTAGATGCCATCATTGGAGCCATTCTCTCCACAAAGCCGTCGAAGATACTTACTTCATCTGTTGCTGAAGCTCGTGCATTAGGTGAGCCATTTGATAGCCAAAGACTGAACCTTTTCAGCATCTTGATGGCTGCACTCAATGAACGCGAATTTGAGAACTATCCAGAACCCAATGAGACAGATATTGCCTATAACAACTTTGCTTTCTTTGAAAGTTATTTCTCCAACTATATCGAAGGGACTGAATTTGAGGTAGAAGATGCTCGACATATTATAGAAACTCGCACCCCTATGCCTGCTCGTCAAGCTGATAGTCACGATGTGCTGGGAACCTATTACATCGTTTCCAACCGAAAAGAGATGGCTATTACACCAACATCCCCAGATCATCTGCTTGAAATTCTTCAGCATCGGCATCGCATTATGATGTCTGCCCGACCAGAAGCAAATCCTGGTGTGTTTAAAACACAAAACAATCGGGCAGGCGAGACCCATTTCGTCGATTTTCAACAAGTGCGTGGTACACTAAAAAAGGGATTTGAAATCTATAGTGCTTTGCGCCACCCTTTTGCCCGTGCCCTTTTTATGCTTTTTATGATTAGTGAAGTGCATCCATTCATCGATGGCAATGGACGAATTTCTAGAATCATGATGAATGCTGAATTAACAGCCGCTGGGCAATCAAAAATTATTATACCCACAGTCTTCCGTACGGACTATCTGGGTGCATTGCGTCAACTCACACGAAAGAATAATCCAGAAAAACTAATCAATGCCATTCAACGTGTTCGTCAGTTCAGTTACAATCTACATGGCGAAAACTTTGACGAGATACGCAGTTATATGGAACACTGTAATGCCTTCAAGGAGGAAGATGATTACATCCTTATGTTTTAACTTATATTTCCACTCACAATATCGTTATATTCGTCCCATACAGATCAACACCTTTATTCAAGAGCATCGTATTCATAGACTTCCACTTGCAATCCGCATCTTGAAAGCGTCAAATAAGGACAAAAAAAGATACACAGCAATTAAACAACCAACAATTATTATACACAACCACGATAATATAAAAGCAATTCTATGTTTACGCCAGAGTTTTTTGAATGCAGATTGAGAGTG
>Ga0256407_10011441_pt1 | contig 12266 bp, 9 predicted proteins | sample RumenRJG_04DNA_FD_193489 | JGI IMG/M metagenome (GOLD analysis project Ga0256407, IMG submission 193489) | Bovine rumen microbial communities from Lethbridge, Alberta, Canada - RJG_04 | ecosystem: Host-associated > Mammals > Digestive system > Stomach > Rumen | place: Canada: Alberta | collected... | reverse complement strand
ATAATTTAAAAAACAATCCAATAATCAAATCAAAAAAAACCAAAAAAAAAATAAAAATAAAATTAATAAATTTCAATTAAATAATAAAAAATTAAAAAATTAATTATTTATATCCTAGAAAAAAAATGACAACTCGCTTTAAAAAAACAAGAAAAATGAGAGGAGAAGTTCAAATGGGATATGGTAGAATAGGAAAACATAGAAAACATCCAGGAGGAAGAGGACTTGCAGGTGGTCAGCATCATCATAGAATAATGATGGATAAATATCATCCAGGATATTTTGGTAAAGTAGGAATGAGAGTTTTTCATTTAAAAAAAAATATTCATTATAGACCAATTATTAATTTAGATAAAATTTTAACTTTAATTCCAAAAGATGTTGTTGAAAAAGCAAAAAATTCAAATTCTGATGAAAAATTAACTATTGATGTTACTAAATATGGATATTATAAAGTTTTAGGAAAAGGACAATTAAGTTTTCCTATTATTGTTAAAGCTAAATTCTTTTCTAAAGAAGCTGAAAAAAGATTAAAAGAAATAGGTGGTGCTGCTGTTTTAATTGCTTAAGTTAATTTAATTTTTTTTTTGAATATATTTAAAAGGAAAAAAAAGCATTTTTTTTGATAAATTTAATTTTAAATTTTTTTTATTTTTTTTTATATATTTTTTTTTTATATGTATAATTAAGTATTTTTATTCTAAAAATATAATAATTAATTTTTTTTATTATTTTATACAGCTATTATTAAATAAAAAGATTTGAAAAAAATGAATATAAATCATAAAAAAGAAAAAAAAAGGATATTTGAATTAGCAAGTGCTCAATCATTAGGAAAAACAAAACCAAAAGTTCACTTAACACCAGTTAAAAGAATAAGAGGAAGAATGGTATCAAGATTAAATAATAAAAGCTTTGAAAAACATGAATTTTCAGAAGAAGAAATTCAATCAAATAAAGCAACTTGTTCTTCAGGAAATGATAATACAACATTTTCAATATTTCAAAATATAAATATTTTACTTTATTATTATCTTGAAAATGATGAAATTTATAATATTGAAATTTTAGTAAATGAAGATAAAACAATTTATGAATTTATTCGATTTTCTTTAAATATAATAAATGAACAATTAAGAAGTGAAAAAAAAAATATTCAATTTAATATGAATCAATTAGATAAATATTGTATTAAAGAGGTGAAAAAAAATGGTCTTCCTAATAATGATTTACCTATTTTTAATCCTGAAATTTCTTTAAATGATTGTAAAGAAGATAAATTATGTATTGTTTGGTTAGGTGATAAAAATTCTAATTTTATAAAATATAATTCACAAATAAATAATAATAATAATAATATTAATTATCACAGAAAAATAAAATTAAAATTTTAAAAAATAAAAATTATAACATTCACAAAAAATAAAATAACCATTTATCAATTTATATGAATAATAAATTAATTAATAAATAATACATAATTATAAATATCATAAAAACAAAAATAAATTTTAATAACAAATTCCAAAAAAAAAAAAAATTAAAAAAAACCAAATAAAAAAAATAAAAAAATATTGTTTAAAAAATGCAACTGGAATATGGAGTAGCCCCTTTAAAATATACAGATGGTATTCCAACTCATTTAGCAGGAGAATGGCCAGGAAAATTACCATGTCGTTTCCATTCATATAGAAGAATAATAAGACCACATGACCATGGAATAATATACAATCAAAACGAACCAACATTCATACCAAAAAAAAAAATTTTAGACCCAGGTCCATCACCAGAATATGTTTTTAGACCTTCTTGTAAATTAGTAAGTAGTGATATTTATGATAGAACAATTAAACCAAAAGGTTTAAAATATATTGATTTTAAAACTGAACCAAGGAAATTAATTTTACAAAAAAAACATTATTTTCCTTATAAAATTCAAATGGATAATGATCAAAAAGAAAGAATGAATACTTTACCTAATTCAAAAATTATTAGAATGGAAACTAAAATGTTAATGGAGGAAAATGGTTATGCTCAAAAAAATTATGATTTAATTTTTAATAAGGATTTAAATAATATTCAATTTATTAGAAATGAATTAGGAAAATTGAGTTTAATTGCTGAAGATCCTTATAAAACTGCTAGACAAATTAGAGATGATAAAATAAGAGAAAACTTAAAAAAAAAAATAAATTTGAAAAAAGATATTAGATATGTAGAAAGGTTAAATACTTGGGATGAGAATATGAAAACACATTTTAAAGTTAAGTCTACTGCACTGCCTATTATTAATAATAGTATTAATACTAATGAAACTAATAATAATATTGAAAATCAAGATTAAAGTAAAATAAATTATTTATTTTTTGTAATTTTTATATTTAAAAAATTTGAAAATATATTTTTTTAATTCTTTTTATATTTATAAAAAATAAAAAATATGTTTTTAGCAAATTCCCTTAATAATAAATTAAAAAGAAGTTTCTCAGATTTAGATATTAAAAAAGAAGAAGAACAAAAATTTCCTTATACAATGCATCAACAAAATCCATTTTCTTTATTTGTATTTAGACTCCATCCTGAATATACAAGTGAAGAACTTCAAAAAATGACAGATGAAGAATTTTTCAAAAAATTTACAATAGATAAGTTGCATCAAAAATGGGAAAAAAAATTAAATGTAAATTTTGATTTAACAAATAAAAAATTTTCATATGGAATGAGTGAAAGAGCAAAAACAGCAAAAGCATATGTTAAAGATTTAATAGAAAAAGATTTATTTGAAACTAAAAAACCAAGATGGAATATTAGTACAAAAACAGATGATAGGAATTTTAAACCTCCTTTAAAAAAAACTTTATTTAATTTACAAAATGGATTAATGGATTATCATGTAGTTCCATTAAAAGAAAAATTTGTTAATCCTGGAATTGATATTAAATATGAATTAATAACTGACAGTAATTATTGGAATAAATGTTCAGTTTTAGGAAATAAAGAAAAAAAAAAAATGTTTAAAGAAATTTTAGAAACTGCATCATTTAATAGTCAAAAATATTGGAAAAATAATGAAGAAAATAGAATTAATAGTGCACCATTTAATATTACAGAAGCAAGAAAAAAAATAGAAAAAACAAGATATTTTAAACCTTATAAAGATCCTTTATCATTAGAAAAATATAATTATAAAACAATGAATAAAGTAAAAGATTTAATGTGGATAGAAAGAGAAAAAGTATTTGAAGATATTAAAAGTAAAGTACCAAGACCAGAAAAAAATATAGAAAAAGTAAATGCATTAGTACATAAAAAAATGTCTGAAAAATATAAAGAAAAATTTGATATTATAACTGGGAAAAAAACTGAAAAAAAATTTATAGGAAGACCAAAAAGTAATTGGAAAGATATTGAAATAGCAGAAAAAATACAAACAATTGCAGATTGGAAAGATATAAATTGGTATAAACCTTCTAAAACTGAAATTTCTGATAAAAATAAAAGAATTGAATTATTGAAACCTTTAGTTAATAATAAATTTGATGTTTTGAATGAAGAAAGAAAAATAAAAGAAGAAAAACAAGCTGAAGCTAAAAAGAAATTAAAATTAGCTTTAATGAAACAAAAAACTGAAGGTTTGAAAATAGAAAAAAATACTATGTTAATTAGTAAATATCCAATTGAGAAAAATATTTATGAATATAATAAACAATTTTCAAAAAATGGAAATGAATTCCAAATGACTGAAACAAATGGAGATGATGATATTATTTCTGATCCAAATAACATTTTAAATGAAATTAATAAAGATAATAATAGTGATTCAAATAAAAAAATTTTCTTAGATGCTTATAAAAATGTTATTTTAGCAGGTGAAAAAATGCAAAAACAAAAAAGAATTATGAGTCATTATAAAGATAATAAAATTTGGATAGAAAATAAATATTATCATACTGGTACTTTTAGAGAATTTATTTTTACAAAAGAAAAACAACCTAATAATAATATTAATAATACTAATATTGATAATAATAATAATAATAATATTAATAATAATAAAAATAATAAAAATATTAAACCTGAGTATGAAATTACTGAAAAATTTATGGCTTGGTCTTGTTGTATGAATAGAGTCAAAGAATCAAGAGGATGTCATTGTGAAAAAATTAATAAACATAGATGGAATTTAGATAATGCATAATAAATTAAAAATTTTTTTTATTTATAAAAATAAAATAATATTTTTATAAACAAATTTGAATTTTTTTTGAAATTTTTATTATAAATATTCTAAAATTAAATAAACATAAAAATAATGATTACATAAAATTATAAACTAATAAATATAATAATTAAAATAAATTAATAAAAAAAACCTAATAACAATCCCATCCAAGATAACAATTATCAAAATTACATTTTTTTAAATCATCTTCACTAATTAAAACATTTAAAATCCCAGCATCTCCTAATCGAATATCATGTTGACACATAGAATCTAATTTAAACAAAGAAATATTTTTCCCATTTAATTCAACTCTCGGATCATATTGACAAAAATCAGGATTTCCTCCCATAGTAATTCTAATTTTATTCATTTGTTCTGCTTTAATAGTTACTTGATCATTATATTTTTTACTTAATTCATTATAATCTTTAAATTTAATTCCAGTTACATTTTCTGCTGCTTTAACTATAAATTCTTTATATTTAAAATCTTCACTTGACATATAATTAATTGTCTTTTTTACTTTTATTTTATAAGACTTTTGTGATATATGTTCATTTCTTTTTATTTTTGGAAGTTTTGTTTGATATTTTTTACCTTCTTTGAAATATTTAATTTTATATTTTGGAGGATAATAATTTTCAGTATCTGTAAATATTTCTAATATTCCATTTTTTGGGAAATTTTCTAAGTCAATTTGATTTAAATTTATTTGAAATAATAATCCTAAATTATTTCCTTTATCATCTTTTGGATATTCTTCTCCTTCCGGTAAATAAGGTTCTCCACCTATTTTATCATCTAAAATATCTGGGGAAGAATTTTCTATAAAGGATATTTCATAACATGGTTTTGAAGTTATTTTTTCGAATTCTGATATTATTTTATTTACTATTTCTTCATATTCCATTTTCAATTAGTTTTATTGTTTCTGATAGATAATTCATTATTTTAAATTATTATTTCTTTATTTTAAATAAGAATAATTATATTTTTATATCTAAATAATGATTATTAATAAATAAATAAATTTAAATATATTTTTAAATTAATATGGAACAACAAATACTTTTTAAAATTCAAGAATTAAAAAAATTATTCAATAATAATATTAATAATTTCGAAGATTTTTTAAAGAATAAAGAATTCATTATTTATATTATGGAACAAATTGAATTATTTATAAATCAAAATTTTAATAATAATATTTCATCAATTGGCTCTTATGAATTGAATAAAAAGAAAGAATATAATTATGATTCATTTGATTATAAAAAAAGAGATTTAGATGATAAATATGAGAATCAAAATACAATTAATAGTAATAATGAAGTTGAAAATAAAGAAGAAAATAAAATTAGTGAAATACAATATTCAAAAAATAATAATAATAATATTAATATTGATAAAAAAACATATTCAACAGATATACAATCTAATTATTTACCAATTGAAAATAAAAATTACGAAAATTTAAATAATATTAATAATGATAATGAGAATGAAAAAAATAATAATAATGATATTGATAATGAAAAAAATAATAACTTAAATAATTCAAAGAATTTTACATCTTTTCGTCCTCAATTAAATTTTAATTATGATGAAGATTTTATAAGTCAAAAAGAAGATAATAATCCAGAAAATAATATGAATATAATGGATAATATTTCAGATATTAAATCTGAAAATTCTACACAAAAAAAGAATTATATTACAAATTCTCCTATTACTGATTCATTTCAAGTTGATAATATTAATTATAAAAACAATATTGAAAATAATATTTATTCAAGAAATTCTAATTTTAAAGATGAAAATGAAAAAGAAATAATTAGTTCAAATAATAATAATATAATTCTAAAAGAAGAATATGATAATGATTCAGTTAATTTAAAATCAAAAACTATTGAAAATAACTTAAATTTTAATAATTATACTTTTAAAAGTACTTCATTACAAAAATTATTTCATGAAAATAATAAAAATGAAGATTTAAATAATTTTCAAAATAGAAATGAAAATCAAAATTATTTTACAATTTCTAATAATTCAAAACCTTCTTTGGAACTAAATTATAATAATAATAATAATAATAATTATAATTCAAATTCGAAAAATAATTATTATTATAAAGAAATATTATTAAATAATAATGAAAAATCTTATAATTATAAAGAATCTTTATTAAATAATAATGAAAAACTTTATAATAATAATGAAATAATATTAAATAATAATCAAAATCCATATTTTAATAATAAAGAAACTTTTTTAAATCACAACAATAAACCTTATGATAATAAAGAAATATTATTAAATAATAATGAAAAACTTTATAATAATAGAGAAATAATATTAAATAATAATCAAAATCCATATTTAAATAATAAAGAGACTTTATTAAATAATCCAAAATCATATAATGAATCATTACCATCTCAAAACTATAATTTATCATTACCAAATAATGTAGAAATGAATGAAATTAATGTAAATCATACTTTATCATCTTCTTCTTATGATAATCAAAATAACCTTTATCAAAATTCTCAATCAAATATAAATCAATATTCAACAAATTATAATTATAATTATTCAACATCAAATTATATTCAAAATGATAAAATACTAAATAATAACAATATTATATTAAAAGATCAAATTCCAAATATGAAAAATTTAAATATAAAAAATAATCAAAATAATTTAGTTCAAAATAATTTTAATGATAATAAATTTATTTCTGAAAATATAAAACAATCAATAAGACATAATTATTCAAATTCAAATATTCCAACTTATAATAATTCAAAAACATTATCAGTAATAACAAATTCTCCTTCAAGAGATAGTAAAAAAGCATCAAGAGTAGCAGATATAATGATGAAAATAAATTCAAATGATATATTAAAAGATATAATAATTAAATTATATTCAAAAAAAATTTTTGATGAATTAATTTCTTCGAAAGTAAATTTAAATTTAATAGATAATATTGAAAAAACAATAAATCAAGTTTCTAAACTTGAAGAAGAAGAATGTCAAAAATTAGAAGAAGCAAATAAAAAAGAGGAAAGTTTAAATGAAAAATATATGAATAATAAAACTAATTATAATAATAGTAATAATAATTTTAATTATAATAAAGAAATATCAAATAAATCAAAAAATTTAAAAATAAATAAATTAAATAATGAATTAATTAAAAAATATCCAAATACAAGTAAAACAATTTTAGGTTATGATAAATTTAAAAAAGAAAAACAATTTTCATTTGAAAATTCTCTTAAAAGAGTTGGTAATTTATCAGAAAATAAAAGAAAAAATGTAGGTAAATTATTTAATAATTACACTTCAAGTCAAGGAGGATATTTTGATTCTTCTCTTCAAAATGGAGGAGAGTCTAAATTAAATTATTTAAATACTTCAAAAAATAAAACAAATAATATGTATAAAAATTGTCATAGTCCTGTAAGAGATTATATTGAGAATAAATTAAATATTTTTATTTAAATTAATTTATTTTTTTTTTCAAATTTTAAACTTAAAAAAAAATGTTATTTGATTCAAATAAAACAATATCAAATCATTCTGCAAATATTATGAATTATTTAATTAGAAAATTAGAATCGAGAGTAAAAACAATGAAAAAAATTAAACAATTATTTTACTCTATTAATACTTATGAAGATCTATATATAAATAAAACAAATTTTTTAAATACATTTTCAGAAATTGAAGATGATTTAAAACAAGCATCTTGTGCAATTAAAGCTTTATTAACTGAAAATAAATCTTTAACAATTGAAATTGAAACTAAGGAAAAAACAATTAATAATTTAATTAATGATAATAATTTAATTTGTGAAGAAAATAAAAATTTAAAAAATCAAATTTTATTTTTTAATAATAATAATATATCATCAAATTACAATGACATTAATAATAATGAACTTTATAATATTTCAGATAATAATTATTTAAAGCAAAAACCAAAAATAAATATTAAAAAAAAATTAACTCAAGTTGAAGAAGAAGATGAAGAAAATTTATATAATATAAATCAATTATCAAATGTTAAAAACATTATGAAAAATATGAAAAATAACAAAAAAAAATTAAAAGATGCAATAGAAAAACATTTTATTTCAAATGATAATTATGGATTAAAAAATATTTCAAATACTAATAATTTTGAAACATATGAATCTGAAATTTTAAAAGAAAATTCTTTAAAATATAATTATAATGAGCTTTTAATGAAAATTTTGGATAATGAAGACAATATAAATTTACTTAATAATAAAATGGGAAAAGATTTTATGGAAAAAATTATTGATTCAAATTGTCCTCAAGAATATTTAAAAGAAATTGAAAATATTTTATCAGAAAATGATAATAATAAAATGAAAAAAAATAATAAATTAAAATCAAAAACTTTATTTCGTCAATATTCAAATATTATTTCTAAATCAAATGGTATTAAAAAAAATAAAAAAATAATAAATAATTCTTTTACATCAAATAAATGCCAAATATTAAATAAAATGAAAGAAGATATTAATTTTGATAAATCATTAAAAGATTATCCTATTAAAAATATAAGTAAAAAAAAATAAAATAATTTTTACAAATCCTCTCTAGTCAAATATTTTATTTTAAATAACAAATAACAATATTTTTTTTATTTCATATTTATATATATAATATATTATTAAAAAAAGAAGTAAATGAAATTATAAAATTAAAAAAATTATTAAAAAAAAAAATTATTTTTCTAAAAAATGTCAACATTAGAAAACAAATATATATTAAGTCCTTTAGAATCAATTTTAATAAATAAACAAATGCCCAAAGGATATAAATTAGAAACAGAAGAAAATTTATCTCTTTCTGCTTCATTATCATCATATATCCCAAATGAATATAAAAATAATGATAATAATAAATTTGATTTATTTATAAAAAAAATATTAAATAATGATATATCCAAAGAAATATATAATAGAATGAATTTATCAGAACCATCAATAATAACAATAGAAAAAAATATAAAAAATAATAAATATACAAATTTAAATGAATGTTATAATGATTTAAAAAAAACAATTAAATTTTATTTAGATAATTATAAAAATGATGAAAATTTATCTAATAATATATCTAAATTAAATGAATATATAGATAAAAATTATAAATCAATTATGTCATTAGTTATAAATGAAAATTTGGAAAAAGCATTAAAAACAGAAAATAATACTCCAATGACTTTAGATGAAAAAAAAGCTTTAGGTGAAAATATAGGTAAATTAAATATTGAAGAATTAAAAGGAATAATTAAAATTATTCAAAATCATACAGTTAGGGATAAAAAAGTGAAATATTTAGAATTTGATATTGATAAATTAAGTGTTAAAAAATGTAGAGAGTTAGAATCTTATGTTAGAGCTTGTCTTGGAAATCAATATAATGAAGTTTTAAAAAATAATAATGGAGATGATTGATAGATTTTTTTTAAATAATTTAAATTAAATTAATTTTTTAAAAAAAATTAATATTTTTTAGGTTAGGTTTTTATTAGAAAATCATTATAATTAGAAAAAATCATTTTGAAAAAATAAATTTTTACATATAGTATATGGTATAATTTAAATATTTGTTTAAATAATTCTTATTTTGATTTAATTTATTTATTACTTTTTCTTTAATATATAAGATTATAAAAATAAATAATTAATATTTAATTAACAACATACTTTATAATTGATTTAATTATTTAAAAATAATTGAAAAAAAATATTATATATTTTTATTAAATTTCAATTATTTATAATAATATATTTTTTTAATAAAAATATTATTATAAATCTTTATTTTTCCTAATTAAATTCTAAAAATAATAAATATACAATAATATTTATTTAAATTTAAAAAATTTAAAACCTTCATTAAATTACATGAAAATTAAAAATAAATAATTAATTATAATCAAATGAGTCAAGTAAATATTTCAATTTTCGAACTTTTTCTTCAAAATAATCAAAAATTAACAAAAGAGTCAATAAATAATGAAAATGACTCAAATTCAGATATAAAAGAAGAACAAACAGAAAAAAATATTTCAAATAATAACGAAGAAGATCTTTTTAGAAGTAGTTCAGTTGATTATTTTAGAACATCAAACGTTTTTGAATCCCCATATCAAATAGATAATAATGAAAAATTAAATTCAAATAAACCAAAAATGACTTCTAAATTTAATTTTACTGAAAATGACTTTGAAATTTTAGCTTGTTTAGGAAATGGGTCTTATGCAGAAGTTTATAAAGCAAAACATAAAAAAACAGGTCAAATTTATTCTATTAAAATAATAGATAAGAAAATAATTGAAAAAGAAAATAAAACATATCAAATTTTTGTAGAAAATGAAATGCTAAATTTATGTAATTGTCCAAATATAATTTCAATTTATGGTTGTTATGAAGACAATGATAATTTTTTTATTGTTGAAGAATATTGTAAAAAAGGTGATTTATCAGAATTTATGACAAATAATTTGAATAATTTATCAATAAATGAAATTAAATTTATAATTGCTCAAATTGTTTTATGTTTAGAATATCTTGGAACACTTAATATTATTCATAGAGATATTAAACCAGAAAATTTTATGATAGATAAAAACTTTAATTTAAAATTAATTGATTTTGGTACAGCAACATTTAAAGGAAAAATTCTTGATGAAGATTCATATCAATATATTGATGAAAAAAAATTTATAAGTAACACATCATTTAGTGAATCATTTAATTTATCAATAAATATAAATGAAGAAAATAATATAAATTATGACTTTGATAAAATGAGTATTAATCAATCTTTAAAAATGAAATCTAAGATAGGTAAAAATATAGAAAAATCATTTGAAATAAATAATGATGAAAAAAATCAAATGGAAATAGTAAAAAAACAAAAATTTGTAGGAACTGCTGAATATATGCCACCTGAGACTATAAAAAATAATTTTCCTATTGGTGAATATTCTGATATTTGGTCTGTTGCTATTATTCTTTATCAAATTTTAATTGGAACTACTCCTTTTAGAGATAAAACTGAATATTTAATTTTTCAAAATATTCTACAAGGGAAATTTAATGAAAGTTGTCTTGATAATGTCGATTATTATGCTAAAGATTTAATTTTAAATATTTTAAATGTAAATCCTACTAAAAGATTAGGATATGATAAAAATTGTGGTTATGATTATAATGTAATTAAAAATCATCCTTTTTTTAAAATTGAAAATTGTGATATTAATGATATTAGAAATGATTTATTGAAAAAAACTATTTATAATAAAAATAATTCTAATAAACATAGTGCTAATAGTGAAAAAATTTTTGAAGTTTTAAAAAATGATAATTTAATTGAAACTAATGAAAAAATTTTACCTAAAAATAGTATTAATATTAAAATTACACAAAATGGAATTTTCCAAGATACACATGGGCATATTTTAAAAAAAGGATTATTAAAAAAAAGAAGTCCTTATTTTTATTATGATTTAAGAAAAGTTATTTTATATGATACACCAAGATTAGATTATATTGAACCTGAAAAAAATGAATTAAAAGGTTCAATTCCTTTAGATAAATCTTGTTGTGCTGAATTAATTAGAAATAATCAATTTTTATTAAAAACTCCAAAAAGAACTTATAGTTTTATGTGCAAGGAAAAATATGATATTTCTCCTTGGGTAAAACTTATAAATGATGCAATAAAAACATTTTCAAAATAAGTTTTCTTTGTAAATAGAAAAAAATTAAAAATATATATAAATAAAAAAAGTATATAAAAAATATTTAAAAAAATTTTTTAATAAATATAAAAAAATTTAAATATAAAAAAAATTAATTTATATATTTAAATAAAAAAAATCCAAAAAAAAAAGAATAAAATTTAAAAATACCTAATAAAATAGTAAAAAAAAAATGGGGATTGGGGATTGGGGATTGGGGATTGGGGATTGGGGATTGGG
>Ga0256407_10011440_pt1 | contig 12266 bp, 10 predicted proteins | sample RumenRJG_04DNA_FD_193489 | JGI IMG/M metagenome (GOLD analysis project Ga0256407, IMG submission 193489) | Bovine rumen microbial communities from Lethbridge, Alberta, Canada - RJG_04 | ecosystem: Host-associated > Mammals > Digestive system > Stomach > Rumen | place: Canada: Alberta... | reverse complement strand
AAAAAGAGGGATTTTCCCCCACAAAATGTCTTGATACGGTTACCGCGGAAACTGTTGCTATAAGAACGGTAAACAATGTTGAAACGGAAAACTTTCTTGTAAGTTCTTCAACGGCAAAAATTGTTCCCGCAACAGGTGCATTAAAAGTTGCTCCTATTGCCGAAGCTGCACCTGCAGTTATTAAATTGTGTTGTTTTGTCCCGTTCTTTTTAAATAATCTTGAAATCACGGCACCGCAACCGGCACCAAGCTGAACACTCGGTCCTTCCCTTCCTAAAGAAAAGCCGCTGCCTATACCTATAACACCCGCTGCAAATTTTATAAACATACTTCTGATTCTTATTTTTTTACCCAACCGCATCAATGCCAACTTTACAAAAGGAATACCGCTCCCTTTTGTTTCGGGTGCAACCTTAAACACAAGTATTCCCACAATTAAACCTGCCAAACAAGTTATAATCGGAAATACAAATATTTTTGCTATTAACGGAATTTGTGATAAAAAACTTTGGTTAAAAGAAAACAAACTAGAAATGCACCAATTAAACAATATTACTATTATTCCGGACAAAATCCCCACTAATATTGCTTCTATGATAATTCCCAACTTGGAAAGTTTTGCAATCTTCAATAACATAATGCAATATTATACTACTTTTATGAAAGAAAGATTTATCATCCTTTTTTGCAGCAAATTTACGACAAGATGTTGTCGTATTACTTTAATACAATATTATTAGAAGCTATAAACTGGAGGTATTTTCTATGCCCAATATAATTGAAGAAACAATAAACAAAATAGATACAATGGTGTTGTTTTTTAGACAAGTTAAACCAGAACTTAAGAAGTTCGTTAAGCAACTAAGAAAAAAATCTAAAACCCCAAAAAAATGTCCTAAATGTCATAGTAAAAATACAACTGAAATTGTTTATGGATTTATTGATTTTGATGTTACTTCTCATCCATGGGAAGAGGTAGAAAAGTTTGTTTATGGTGGTGAATTTAAATATCTACTTTCACCAATTTATCATTGTTTGAAATGTGGTAAAGAATGGGGTATAGATTATAGTGATATCGTATTCTATATATATATTATAGAAAAGCATTTAAAAACTTATGAAAATCTTAAAAATTTAACTTTTGTTGAGATGCAAGAGCTTTTAAAAAATTTAATTTCGTTAAAAGATGACTTAATAAAGCATTCCGTTAAAATTAAATCATTATGGGAAATAATAAACACTAATGATGGAAATATTACAGATAAACCTAAAAAATAGCAACAAAAAAATACGACAAAGTGCGGAGGAATATATGAAGGAAACTATCAAACAACAAATGAGTTTAGAGACCTACAAGAATATTGTAAGAAAAGAGTTGATAAGGTTGGTTGGAGAAAAAAAGGCGGAATCTTTAATGAAGAGCGATGACGAGGCATCAGGTGTATATTACGAAGCGAATTACGGTCCCGAAGGAGTAGCTATAGCACTTAGTGCTGGACTTCTTTAAAACTTTCTTTTAGTAGAAATAATTACGACCAGATGTTGTCGCATTAGTTTTATACAATATTATTAGGAAATAAAGTTGTAGAGGAGGTTGATATGATAGAGTTAATAATAGTAATTGTAGCTTTTTGTATCAATCCTATAGCAGGTATTATTGTATTAGCAATATTTTTAATGGGAGATTAGGAGGTTGATTATGAAAGATTTAGTTATAGACAACGAAAATAAAGTTTATAAAGCCATATTATTTTGTATGGATAACGACAGCGAAACAAGATACACAACAATAGTGTTGGATAGCAAAAGAAAAACTTTAGAAATAAATTTTACACATTTTAACAGCCTTTTAGAAGATGCAAATATAGATTGTTCTTTTACTTTTAAAGAAAAAGAAACAAAAAAGTTTATAAAACTTTTTGCTAAAAACGAAACTGATTTTATTAAAACAATAAAAGAAAAATATAGTAATTTAAATGCACATATGGAGTTAATTACATTGGCAAAACAAAACAATATTAAATATAAACTTATTGTTTATAATAAGGATAATCCTAACTATTGCAGATATGATTTTGGCAAAATTGGTGATGACACTCCAATGTTATATTATAAAAACGGTGAACTGATAGTTCCAGGTTTTTATGAACATTGCGAAAACGGAACAACAGGAATATATACCCGTGACGGATTTTTATATATGAAATTACCATATAAAAACGGGAAACTCAACGGTAAAGCAAAATGTTACTATGATAAAACAAAACTTGTTATGTGGGAAAATAATTATGTAGATGATAAACTTAACGGGAAAAATTTCAGCTATTTTAGAAACGGCAAAATAGAACGATTTGATACTTTTGTTGTGGGAGTTAAAGAAGGATTAGACAGAACTTATAACGAAGACGGTATTTTAATAAAAGAAGAAATGTGGAAACAAAATGACAAAATAAATGTAAAAATTTTTTCCAATGATGGAAAGCCGAAACAGGAAACAAATTATAAAAACGGTAAAAAAGAAGGAATAGAAAGATTTTATGATGAAAACGGTTGTTTAGAAGAAGAAAGTTATTATTTGAACGATAAGATAGACGGTCTTTGCAAAAAATATTATCCCAACGGACAAGTAAGACATGAAGCATATTTTAAAAACGGATTACAAAAAGGAAAAGCAATATATTATCATGATAACGGTAAAATCGAACAAACAACGAAATTTAAAAACAATAAAATTGTGGATGGAACGTACAAAGCATACTACAAAGATGGTAAATTAAAAAGAATTTTCACTGTTAAAGATGATATGCTTGAAGGATATGATACCTGCTACTACCCAAACGGACAAATAAAACTGACTGTCCCGTATCATTGTGATAAAGAAGAAGGAACCGTTTTTAAATATCATGGAAACGGAAACATAAAGTACGAATATAATTATACCCACGGTAAATTAAACGGAATTTGTAAAACATATTATAAAAACGGGAACATAAGAAGTTCCATTGAATACAAGAACGGATTAAGAGACGGCTTTTCAATATTCTATACGAAAGAAACATCAGATGTTGCACTGAAAATGCTTTTTATAAACGGTAAACTTATTGATTTATTTTATGTAGATGGTGTTGACGGATATCTTGATAAAGAAGGAACTACAAACTTTTTTAGAGAATTAAATAAATTATCTAAAGTTAATAAAAAAGCAAAACAAGATTTTCCTTTTTATGAAGATCTAAAAGATTTCATAAATGATTATATTTAGAAATAAAATCCCCTTTGGCAGTAATCAAGGGAGTGTAAAAGAGGTTATAAAAAAATGGAAAAGAAAAACGCTGCGGAAATCCTGAAAGTTGCTTGGATAAAGGTGGGCGATTCTTCCTATGGATTACAAGAAGATCCTTTAGGAATTTATTACAGATTTATTAGTGTTATTGACAATGATATTTTAAAAGATATTAATCATGTAAAAGACATTGATTTTTCAAAAGATATTGATAACCTTACTTATAGTTTAAACTATAAATTTATAGTTAAACTTTTAAAACATTATCCAAAAGAAAAAGAACTATTGAAGAACAAAAAAATTGATTACATTATAGTTCAAGATGATACAGAATATGATGAAGAAGAAGTTTCCGATAATCAAGATAGTGTAAAGAATGTTGTAAAAGATGAAGAAAGACATAGTGTGGAAATATTGAAAATTGCTTGGATAAAGGATGGCTTATCTTATTCTTCTTGTTATTCAAATTTTAGTCTTTTTAATATTGATTCCAGTTATGTTGCTATTATTGATAATAATATTTTAAAAAACATTGATCTTGTAAAAGATATTGATAGCGATTTTTATAGTTCAGATGATAAATTTATATTTAAACTTTTAAAACATTATCCAAAAGAAACAGAACTGTTGAAGAACAAAAAAATTGGTTACATTATAGATCAATCAAAAAGATTGATATATTGATAATATGTTTGAATATCTACCAAGATATAGCTATAATATGTTTTACAATATAATATTTTTTCTCACTATACAGTACTACAAAGTATCATTTCTATTAGCAAGATGTTTTTAATTACATAAAAAGGAGCCAAAATATGAATTTTTGGATGGTTTTAGCATTTGTAATATTTATCATTGTGCTTGAACATTTAATAAGGACAAGAAACAAATCAAATAAAATGTTAGGTATAGAAAAAGCAAATTACGAATTAAATAAACTTCCCCCATCAGAAAAAGCTATCTTTGAAAAGCATGTAAATGATTTAGTTTCTATTGTAATAAATAATACGAAATATTTGCCATTAGATGTTTTAAAACAGGAATACTCTCAAAAAGCAATTAATGCTTTTATATGGTATTATGCTGAAAAGAATTTTTTTAGGAACTTTGAAGGAGAAAAAAAATTTATGGTTTTAGCACTGGTTTTAGAAAGATTAGAAAAATCAAATATACTGAAAATTAAAGACTTTAATTTCCGAATTTTTAATGATGAAAGATTTAAGACCATGCCAATACTTATGACTATGTTCAATGGTTTGCCTCCTTCACAAAATACTACTATTCTAACTTTTATAGAAAAATATATGGAACAGAAAACCGGTAAAAGAGTTAGATATATGAACAATGACTCAAAAACTACTAATGACAACGATAAAAAAGATAATCTTGATACCATAAATGACATAAAGATAACAAAAGAAAATAGGCTTGATTTTCTTGAAAGGCCAAACAAAACAAAAGATTATTGGATAGCAAGAGATAAAGTAGGTCATTTTCTACAAAATAGATTTAATAAACATAATGGATTTAAATGGATAAGAGTAGAACCAATGTCTCCAAAATTTGATGATATGTCATTTGCCTATAAAAATAAAATTTTTTCTGTATTAATAGATATTAAAAATAGTATTCATGAAACATTAACAAAAAAGGAAAGAGACACATTCCTAAATGAGTGTACATCTAATAATCTCATACCATGCATTTTCCCTATTAATACAAATGATGATTTATCACTAATAGATAATGAGAAATGGAATCTATATGATATAAGGACCAATGAATTAGTGAATCCTATTACAGTCGCAACTGATGAAAAAATAGTAATGTCAGAGTATGAATTGAACAATATGGCTATAGAAATTGTAAAAGATTATGTAAGAAAAAGAAAAATGCAAATAGGTTCATATAATGACATACTAGGAATCATGCCACAAATTTGGTTCAAAGATGAAAACCAAGAAACATCATGGATTTATGTTACCTATTCCATTAGTAAAAATTTTGATGATAGTAGTTCTACCTTAGAAAAATTAATTAAGGGAATGCCTCAATTCAACGGATATTTGGCACAAGTTGGTCTTATCTGTGCAGATAGTAAACTTCCATATAGAGGATCCGGATTTTATATAAAATTTGATGGCATAAAAAAAATATATTCAGCACATAGAGACACAGGTCACGGATACGGAATAAAAGTTAATTAATAGTATAAACTTTTCTCCTTCCAATATAATTAATAATTATTGATTGAAAGTGTTTTTATAAAATTACTTACAGTTGTTCTATGAACCTTTAGGATTCTTGCTATTGCTGATTTAGATACCTTATTCCGTAGTAATTCTCTTATTTTATGTTCTTTACCTGTTAGCTTTAATACTTTATTCTTACTACCTATAGGTCTACCTAATACTTTACCCTCAGCTTTTAATCTTGCTAATGCTTCTTTAGTTCTTTGTGATATTAAGTTTCTTTCTATTTCCGCAGATAATCCAAAAGCAAAAGCTAATACTTTACTTTGAATATCTGCTCCTAACCTATAATTATCTTTAATAGTCCATACTTGAACCTCTTTGTTCATACATTGATGTAATATACTCATTACCTGTAATAGGTTTCTACCTAATCTTGATAGTTCAGAAGATATTACAATATCCCCTTTCTTTAAATGTTTTAATAACTTACCTAATTTTCTTTTATCTAACTGTTTTGTTGAACTTATTGTTTCTTTAACCCAATAATCAATATGGATGTTGTTCCTTTTAGAAAACTCTTCAATTTCAAATTTTTGGTTTTCTGTTGTTTGTTTGTCTGTGCTTACCCTAATGTAACCATAAATCATTTCTCTACTCCTTTGTTATAAAAAATAGTGAGTTTTTTATAACAAATTCTGATTAAATTTATCGAGGGTTTGATATAGTCATTGGTAATCCGCCATATTTAGTTACTAAAAAAAGTGATTTTCCAAATTACAAATGGAACACTGATTTGTATAAAATATTTTTTGAATTAAGTATAAGTAAATTATCAAAAACAAAATCCATAATTTTATTTATCACTCCAAGATTTTTTTTAGTAAATAAGGACGACGAAAACATTAGAAAAAGTTTTTTAAATGACTTTGATATAAAATCGTTATCTATCTGTATGCCTTTTAAAAGTGCAGTCACTGAAAATGTTATAACTATGTTGTATATTGATAAAGGTAAACAAGATTATATTCCAGTGTATAATTATAATGATACATTACAAGATTTTATAGCTATAGAACCTGTATATATTCCATATATTAAAACAAAAAAATTGTATGAAATTGTTATTGGAACAAGTTTAGATATTATTAAAACTCTTGTTAAAATTAGAAACAGTGCTATTCCTTTTGGAAATATTATTGTTTCTAAAAGAGGAGCTGAAGTATCAAAAGATTTTGTACGTAAAAATAATAAGGGTGTTAAAACTCTCATTGGTAAAGATATGAAAAGATATAGTATATATTGGAATAATACTTATATACCAACAAATCACAAAGAATATAAAAGACTTAATAAATTTTTTATTAAAAAACTAATTTATCTTAGAAGAGTTGATAGTTGTTTAGAGGCTACTATTAGTGATATTGAACGATATGCTTTTACCAAAAATATCTATGGAATATTAGTAAATGAGAAATATAATATTTACTTTGTTTTAGGTTGGCTTAATTCAAAAATAACAAATTTTTATTATAAAAAATGCTTTTCTATGAAAAAAGAAGAAGTCTTTCCTGAAATACAATCTTATCTGTATGAACAGCTTCCATTCCCTAATATTAATTTTGATAATCAAATTCAAAAGTTAAAATATGATAAAGTTATAGAACTGGTTAAGCAAATTTTAGATATAAAAAAACAAATTAATATAACTATAAACAAACAAGAGAGACAAAACTTACATGACAAAACAATCACTATAGATAACGAAATAGATAAAATAATTTATGAATTCTATGATTTAACACAAGAAGAAATTGATATTATTGAAAGTAAAGTATAGACATATTTTATTGTTTCATTCACATGATAAAGGTGCTAATTTTTTTATATTGCTAACTGGTATTGAGCCAATTATCATATCAAAATCAGAATAATATTTCATACCACTATACATATTTTTATTTATTGGCTGTTTATTTTTAAATACACCACAAAATTCTATTAGACCATTAAAATTATGATTAAGCAACTTATTGATAGTTTGTTTTGTTCCGTCTATTTTTTCTTTAAATTCTGTAACAACTTCGTCAAAAGTTTTCTGCGGAGGAGTATATGGGGCTGTAATTTCTACAAACAAAATAGATTTATTTCCAATATTTATGCTTATTCCATCACAAATTTTTAAATTTGAATTAGATAATCTTAATAAGTTATAAATTCTTTCTATGTTTATAAAATCTTTTATTTGAAATTCAGGTTTATTACAAGTATAACTATCATGTCTTCCAGGTGGACAGCCTAAATCGCATAAAGATTTATTTGTGAATTGATTATATTTAGTATTTATAATATTTTCTAATAATTTTAACATTTTATATGAACATATTAAACATATTCAATATCGTATAAAGGTTTTCCTAACAAATTAAAGATTTTATATATTTCATCTGTAACATCATTTATTTTAGCCCAATTATTTTCCACTTTTTCTGATAACAAAAATCTGTATTTTTCTCTATCTAAATTGTATTTATTTGCATAAAACTTTAAGGCTTTAATCATATAAGGGCTATGAGATGTTAATATAATATTAGCTCCATCTTTTACAAATTTTACTAATTGTTCAGCATATTTTAATTGCCATTCTGGATGTAAATGATTTTCTGGTTCATCAAATATTGTTATAGAGTTTGTTTCAAAATTTCCAACTTTCTTCAATATATCTAGAAGTATAAAAGACTTTGCCCCAGTAGCTATATTTAACATATCTAATTCTTTAGAATTATTATTTTTTTTGAACAATAATTTACCTGTGTTTTTATCAATAATAATATTTGCTTCAAGCAAGCTATTAAATGTATCAAAGCTATCACTATTATCTTTAATAATAAGTTTTTCTTTATACTTTTTAAAAAATTTCCTTTCCCATATTTTTTTATCACTCCACAATTCTTTACTATTAATTTCTCTATTAATAGCATCTAACATTAATGGAGTTTCTATAAAATCAATATTACTCCACAAAATTTTAAATTTATCTCTTTTAAAATTTATTTGACCAAATTTTCCTTCTTTTGTTGTTTGTAAAGAAAATATATTTTCTTTAGTCAAATATAAATCTATTTTGGCTACGGTTTCAACATTTACAGAATTATTCAAATTATCTTTAAAAATATCAGAATTATCAAAAAACAGTATTAATGCTAATTTTCCATCATCATTAATATCAATAAAATTTTGTATTTGGTCATAATATTTCTTTACAGCATTATCCTGCAAAAGATTACTTTCTTTTATAAAAGCTATAGCTTCTTCTGTTGCCTGTTTGATTTCAAGAAAGCTTAAAGATTTTGGTTTATTAGTTAAAGAATTATCTGTGAATTGTTCCAACTCTTTAGGAATTTGATAATTTTTTCTTGCTAGATATGGTAAAATACTAGAGAGATTATTTTCATAGAATCGTTTTAAAAGCTCTTCACTTCTGCTTGTATAAGTATTAATTCCATTTATAATCCAAAACAAAACCTTCCCAATAGTACTTTTACCAGTATCGTTTTGTCCTGTAATAACTGTCAAACCCTCTAAATCAATATTAGCTTCTTTTATTTTACCAAAATTTTTTATTTCTAAATTCATTTAAAACACCTATAAAAAATAATAATAGTATCATTATACAAAATAAATAATTATTATTTAAAGTCTTTTTGTGTTCTTTAAAGTGTAAATGAGTTATATTTTTCTTTTGATAATTTAAAATCTTTGTCTATAATTAAAACTTCTTCGTAGGTTAGTTCGTATAGTTTATACACCATAATATCTATCTGTTCTTCGTATTCTTTGACTTTATTTTGGCTATCAATATTTTCTAAGTAGTCTTCTTGTTTGGTAATATTTAAAATTTTATCTACAACTATAATAAATTTATCTTGAATTTTATTATCTACATTTTTAATAGGAATATATTGTAATGGTTCAAGATATAATTCTAAAATATTTCCTTTTCTTTTTCCTAACCAATATAACCAGAAATAAATAAGTTTACTATTTAATATTGATAATATATACTTCATATCATAGTTAGTTTTATTTAATGAAATATAATAAATATCTGCGGATGAACAAAATTCATTTTCGGATATAGCGAATGTATTCTTATCACTTCTCTGAGGACAAACAATATTTAAACCATTAAAATTAATGTTAGGTCTATCTGTTGTTAATGCCCACCATTTTCCTTTTTTATATGCAGATTGTAATACACCATTGATAGAGCGGTCTTTTAATATTGTTTTATACTTTTTTATATGTTTGTATATTGTTTGATTTTTTTCAAGTTCTTCTTCATTGTCAATATCGTTTATATAAATAAGATAATTTTTATTTTTAGTATTTATAAAATATCTTTTTATATCTGAATTCTTATAGAAATTTTTAATATGTTTTGTTTCTGCTTTAGACAACTTTAAACTATCTAATTCTTTTTTATTTAAAACGAATACACCATAACTACCATTTTTATCAATAAATCTATCTTTTCCTGTTATAATTCCTTGATTTAAATTACAAATTCCATCTGTAATTTTTTTTCCAGCAATAACACCTTTTTTTGATATTCCTGCACTTTCATTATCACATAATTTTTCAGAATTTTTAATTAATTTGTTTGTTATTGAAAAAATTTCTTCGGGAATAAAATTTACATATCCACTCCAACTACTAAAAATTTTATTTTGACTAATATTAAATTTTAATTCATTTTTAGAATTTGATATAAAATCTGACTCGTATACTGTATTAAATAAGCAACATTCAATAATATTGTCTTTATTAGAATATTCCTTTTTTAAAACAAAAACATTTGTATGGACTCCTGCGGAAAAAATCTTATTATGATTAAAATTTATAATATTTTTTATTGTAAAATTATTGATAAACAGATTCCTTAATTTCTTTCCACCTTGAGCAGTAGTCCAATAATTTGGTGTTATAAATGATATGATTGCATTATCTTTTAATAAATTAAAACCTAAATATAAAAAGAAATACCAATAATCCATTTCTTTTTCAAATCCAGGATGTTTTTTCATAGGTTCAAATAAAGCTTTATGTCCTTTTTGTCCAATATATGGGGGATTGCCTATGATTATATCAAACCCTCCTTTTTTAAAGACATCCGCAAAAAAGAGTTTCCAAGGGAAAAAATTTCTATTTTCTCTATTTGCTATAAGATTTGATATTTTTTCTTCTACTGCTTTTAAATTTTGTTCTATACCTTTTGTTTTTTCATTTTTAAAATTTGATAAAGTTCCTTTAAATTCTTCACTGTTTTCTAATTTATTCTTTATTAATTTTATCATTAAGTTTTCAATTTCTTCTCTAATTTCAGCTTTCTTAGTAGCATAAGGAACATTTATATATTCATTTAAATTTTGTTTAATTTCTTCTATTATCGTTTCAGAATCGTCTGAAAACAAGAAATCTCCACTATTTTTGTTTTCAAGTATTTTGTCAAAATCTATACCCTCATAGCTTGAAATTAAAGAATTACCCTGCATAATTTTAAAATCCAAGTTAGGTAATGGTCTAATATCTTTTATATTTTCCTCATCCACTACTAAAGATAAATAAAACCTTAATTTTGCTATTTCTACAGCACCAGAATCTAAATCTACTCCGTATATGGAATTTTCTATAGCATTTCTTTTTAATTGATATGATGTTCTATTTTTGCTTTTATCATCTAAATAATCGTTCAAAGCCATTCTTGTTCTAACTATTTCTGTCATTATACCTACAGGAAAAGCACCTGAACCGATAGCAGGGTCACAAATTTTGATATTTGCTAATGCTGTGTCTATTTGTTTTGCATTTGGTTTTATTGATTTTGGTAATGTTTCCGAATTTCCTTGATTTTTATTTGTATAAACTGAATCCGCTCGTTTTACTAATACGGAAATATCTTCTTTTTCTATTATTTTGGTATCTTTATTTAATTGAGTATCTAAATAATTTATTAGACTTTCTTGACACATATAATGAACAATTTCTCTCGGTGTATAGAATGCTCCATTACCTTTTCTTATATTTTCAGGTAACAGATTTTCAAATACTTTACCTAACATTTCTGGGTCTATAGCGATTTCTTTTTCTAAAGGTTCATCTTCTTTAACCGTAAAATTATATAGGTCAAAAACATCAAAAATCTTTTCAAACAATTCATTTTTTATTGTAAGGTCTGTGGTTGTCCAACTATAATTGTTAATAGGTTCAAATAATCCACCATTTAAAAAAGGAATTCTGCATTTTAAAGTATCAAAATATGAAGCTATTCCTCTATCTGTGGCTAATGCCTCATAAAATAATGGTTCTAATATATCGTTAAAAAAATTGTTATAAGTAATATATTTTTTGTTAAACAAATTTCTTAAAAATTTTATATCTCCTGTTCCCCAATCTTTATCTCTATCTACACCTAACCATCGTTTTTTTTGTATAAAATACAAGAATACTAATTGTCCTAATGTTTTTTTTGCAAAATCATTTTTTTCGTTATCCATAACATTTATGTTATGTTTATCAAAATCTTCTTTTACTTTAGAATCCGATTTATAAATTCTTTGTAATTCTTCACAAAAAATTTTAAAAAGTTCTTGATACTTATCAAAAAATTCTTGAGATACTTTTTCTATATTAAAAGCATTTGTTAAATCTTCTAATGTAAGTTTTTGCCCTTGTTTAGATTTTTCCAGACAGGTAAATAATTGTTGTTGTGCTGTATGTGTATTTTC
>Ga0256407_10011439_pt1 | contig 12267 bp, 8 predicted proteins | sample RumenRJG_04DNA_FD_193489 | JGI IMG/M metagenome (GOLD analysis project Ga0256407, IMG submission 193489) | Bovine rumen microbial communities from Lethbridge, Alberta, Canada - RJG_04 | ecosystem: Host-associated > Mammals > Digestive system > Stomach > Rumen | place: Canada: Alberta | collected... | reverse complement strand
GGGAACTTGGATCTGGGAGAGCGGCCGGTGCTGCTCGCGCCGATGGAGGATGTGACGGACGCGTCCTTCCGCATCCTATGCCGCGAGCAGGGGGCCGCGATGGTCTATACGGAGTTCGTTCCGTCGGACGGCCTGATCCGTGATGCGGTCAAGGCCAAGGCCAAGATGCGCACGATCCCGGAGGAGGCCCCTGTGGGCATCCAGATATACGGCAACATCCCCGAATCGATGGTTGAGGCCGCCAGGATGGCGGACCATGCCGCGGAAATCTGCGGCGGTTACGGCTGCGACGTGGTAGACATCAACTTCGGCTGTCCGGTGAACAAGATCGCCGGGCGCGGGGCCGGCTCGGGCATGATGCGGGAGCCAGACAAGATGGTGATGATCACCAGGATGATCGTGGATGCGGTGTCCAAGCCCGTGACGGTCAAGACCCGTCTGGGCTGGGACGAGGGCTCCAAAATCATCGTGGAGCTTGCCGAACGTCTGCAGGACGCCGGCATCCAGGCCCTGACGATACATGGCCGCACCCGCCAGCAAATGTACAAGGGTGAGGCCGACTGGACCCTCATTGGCGAGGTGAAGGCCAATCCCCGTATGAATATCCCCATTATCGGCAACGGAGACATCAATTCTCCCCAGAAGGCAAAGGAGTATTTCGACCGGTATGGCGTGGACGGCATCATGGTAGGCCGTGCGTCATTCGGCCACCCTTGGATATTCCGCGAGATAAGGCATTACCTGGACACCGGCGAGCTCTTGCCGAGCTTGAGCGTGAATGACCGCGTGGCGCTGGCCAAGAGGCATTTCCAGCTGTCGCTGGACCTTAAAGGCCCGGTCCGAGGCGTGTTCGAGATGCGCCGCCACCTGTCGTGCTATTTCAAGGGCCTGCCGGACTTCAAGGAGACCAGGATCAAGCTCGTGACCAGCACTGATATCCCCGAAATCTTCGCCACCCTGGACTATATTTCAGAAAAATGGGGAAATGTGACGATGGATGGGGCGGAGAGCGTCTACGGTCTCTGATTTTTTCGTATTTTTGTAAAACATCCGCTGCGGCGACCATGATAGACAAACTTATTCTGTTTCCATACTACCTCGTGCTGAGTGTCCGGCACGCTCTCTTCAACAAAGGATTCATCTGCAAGACCCGGGAGGCCGAAGTGCCGACCGTCTGCATAGGCAACATCACCGTAGGGGGGACGGGAAAGACCCCGCACACGGAGATGCTCCTGCGCGTGCTGCAGCGCAGCGACGACTGGGGTTTCCGCAACGTCGCCGTGCTGTCGCGCGGCTACAAGCGCAGGAGCAAGCGCTTCCAGCAGGTCGTCAGCGGCTCCAGCGCCACCCTTTACGGCGACGAGCCGGTACAGATCAAGAAGAAGTTCCCCGCCGTCACGGTGGCGGTGGACAAGGACCGTATCGAGGGCTGCAGTTTCCTTTGCCATCCTGACCTTATCCTGACGTCCAAGAAGGCCCGCAAATGCGCCCACAAGGAACTGGAGCCTGCGGAGCTTATCGTCCTCGACGACGCTTTCCAGTACAGGAAACTGAAGGCCACTTACAATATAGTCCTTGTGGACTATAACCGTCCTTTGAACAAGGACATGCTCCTGCCGCTGGGCCGCTTGCGCGACCTTCCGTCGCGGCTGCGCGCGGCCGATGCCGTGATCATATCCAAGTGTCCGCATTACATGGAGGATGAGGACAAGGCGGAGTTCCTGGCAGGACTCGGGTACAAGGACTTCGATCCGGCTTTGTGCGAAGCCGTAAATGCGAAGGGAGGCCGGCAGAAGGTCTATTTCACCTGCATTAACTATCAGCCTTTGGAGCAGATCTATGAAGAGGGTGATTCACGCTATATCTATACTAAGAAACTAATCCTGTTCACGGGTATTGCCAAGGATACTCCACTTAGGATGTTCCTCAGCGACAAGTACAAGATAGTCAAACATCTGTCGTTCAGCGACCATCACAACTACACCAAGGCGGACATCCGTACGCTGGAGTCCGCGTCCAAGTCCTTCCCCACGGCGGCTATCGCCACCACGGAGAAGGATGCACAGCGCCTTGTTGACTGTCAGAAGGTGACACACAGGCTCAAGGAGCGCCTGTTCCAGGTGCCGATCGAAGTGGCGTTCCTGTCCGAGCTGGAAGAGACCGTGTTCTCGTCCACGCTCATTGAACATCTCAGAAAATATCAACAGCAGAAATATGTCGAGTAAAGGAAACCGCGGGAAAGGTTCCCGCAGCGGCCGCGGCGGAGCCGCCCGCAGGGCCCGGCCTTCGGCCGGCCGGCGGGGCGGCGGTGGCCGCGGCACCAAGTCCCTCCAGCACTATCCCCAGTTCATCGGAAAGGTCCAGATGAGCCGCGAGGGATTCATCTTCGTAGTCGTCGAGGGAGAGAAGGACGACATCTTCGTAAAGGCTACGAAGACACGTAACGCCCTGAACGGCGACACCGTCCGTGTTGCCCTTACCAAGGAAAAGGTCGGCAACAAGCGCCGCGAGGGAGAGGTCGTGGAGATTGTCGAACGCTCGAACCGCCCTCACGTAGGCATACTCCATTTCATGGGTTCGCAGGCCTGGGTGCTCATGCAGAGCAAGTCCATGCCATATGACATCGAGGTCGACCAGCAGCAGGCCCTTGAGATGGGCGGCAAGACCGGCATGAAGGCCGCCGCCGTCGTGGACCGCTGGGAAAAATACGACCTCGGCCCCAAGGGCCATGTCGTCGACATCCTCGGTATGCCTGGGGACAACGAGACCGAGATGCACGCCATCCTCGCGGAGTTCGGTCTCCCGTACCGTTTCACCAAGGAGGTGGAGAACGCCGCGGACAAGATTTCAGACAAGATCACTTCCAAGGACCTCAAGGGCCGCAAGGACTTCCGTGATACCCTTACTTTCACCATAGATCCTGCCGACGCAAAGGACTTCGACGACGCGCTTTCGTTCCGCAAGCTCGAGAGCGGCAACTACGAGGTCGGCGTACATATCGCCGATGTCTCGTATTATGTCAAGCCCGGCACTCCCGTGGACAAGGAAGCCCAGGAGCGCGGCACGTCGGTATATCTCGTGGACCGCACGGTCCCCATGCTTCCGGAGAAGCTCTGCAACAAGCTTTGCTCCCTCCGCCCCAACGAGGACAAACTCACTTTTTCCGCGGTCTTCGAAATCACTCCCAAGGCCAAGGTGGAAAGTCGCTGGTTCGGACGGACCATCATCAATTCGGACCATCGCTTCGATTATGACCAGGCTCAGGCCATCATAGAGTCCGGCAAGGCGACCGAGCCTGTCGAGGAGGCCCTCATCGTGCTCAACAAGCTCGCCCTGACACTCCGTGACCGCCGCTTCAAGGCCGGAGCCATGAACTTCGAGCGCCCCGAGATGAAGGTCGAGGTGGACGAGAAGGGCAAGCCCCTGAATGTCTACGAGAAGATATCCAAGGAAGCCAACTGGCTTATCGAGGAATTCATGCTGCTGGCCAACCGCAGCGTTGCCGAATATGTCGCCACTGGCGGCAAGATGAACGGAGTTCCGTCAAAGAAGGCCAAGACCTTCGTCTACCGTATCCATGACGAACCGAACATGGAGAAGGTCGCCGGCCTGCGCGATGTCGCAGGCAACTTCGGCTTGAAGATGGGACCGATCGGAAGCCCTTCCGAGGTCGCCGAGTCCATTGGCGGCTTGCTTGCATCAGCCAAGGGTACGCCTTCCTACGATGCCCTTCAGATCATCGCCCTGCGTTCCATGGCCAAGGCCAAATACAGCACGGACAATATCGGCCACTACGGACTAGCTTTCAAGTTCTATACGCATTTCACTTCGCCGATCCGCCGTTATCCCGACCTCATGGTCCATCGCCTGCTGTCGATCTATCTGGACAATGGAGACAGCCAGGACAAGGGATTCTACGAGGCGCAGTGCGTCCATTCCTCCGAACGCGAGATCGTCGCGACTGACGCAGAGCGCGCTTCCGTCAAGTACAAACTCGTGGAGTTCATGCAGGACAAGGTCGGCATGGAGTTCGACGCGCATGTCTCCGGTGTCACCGAGTGGGGCATGTACGCGGAGATCGAGCCGACCAAGGTCGAGGGCATGATACCGCTGAGGACCATCCGCTCGGATTTCTTCGAGTTCGACGAGAAGAATTTCCGCATCGTGGGCCGCAGGACACGCAAGGTCTATACCCTCGGCGACCCTGTCCGTATCCGCGTCAAGTCCGCCAATCTCGACCAGGTCCTTCTGGACTACGAACTGGTCGAGCCGGAGCATGTCGCGGAGGAGGTGCCGGTACGCAAACCCGCAACAAAGAGAACTACCAAAAAGAAATAACCTATGAAACGGACTTTCACCACCATCTGTCTGGCCATGTTCATGGCCTTCACGCTGGGTGCGCAGGACAAGGTCACCAAGTCTGTCCTGGAGCTTGGACGCACTGACAACCGCGTCATGGAACATGCGGACTACATCGCCCGCAACATCGGCGGCCGGCTTGTCGGAACGCATATGCTGCATCACGCAGAGGACTGGGTGGCGGAACAGTTCCGCTCCTGGGGCCTTGAAGTGACTTTGCAGGAAGCCGTCGAGATCGGCGTGGGATTCGACCGAGGCCCCTGGTCCGGCAAGATGCTTTCCGAGGACGGCATGACGCTGCATTTCGGCACTCCGGCGTATACCGCCGGAACCTGTGGCCCGCAGAAGGGCCGCGTGCTGCTGGAGCCGAAGACCCAGCGCGATTTCGACCGCGTCAAGGGCGCGCTCAAGGGCGCCTGGGTACTGCTTGAGACAGGCCCGACCAGCGGTCTGGCCATCGATGCCAGCGCCAAGGCGGATTCCACGCGCGCCGCGCAGCTCGCCGCGGGCAAGGAGGATGTCTCCGTGCCGTTCTACCGCCAGATGGTCGATGCCGGCGTCCTGGGCTTCATCCGCCCTTCCAAGATGCCCATGCAGGTGCTCTACAACCGCGCCATGTGTTTTAACCTCACCATGGACAATCTCCCCAAGGCCTGCGACATCCTGCTGGACGAGCATCAGTTCGAGACGATCAAGCAGAAGGTGGTCGACAGGCAGGATTTCCAGCTGGAGTTCGACATCCGCAACCATTTCTTCCCCGGTCCGATGAAGTATCACAACATCCTCGCGGTCATCAAGGGAAGCAAGTATCCCGACGAATATGTCATGATGGGAGGCCATCTGGATGCCTACGACATCGCTACCGGCTCCACCGATGACGGGCAGGGCGTCTGCGTGACCATGGAGGCGGCGCGCCTGCTGGCAGCCGCCGGTGCCAAGCCCAAGCGCTCCATCATGTTCTGCATCTGGACTGCCGAGGAGTACGGTCTGCTCGGGTCGAAGTATTTCGTCCAGAACAAGACCATCCCTTGGGACAAGATTTCCAATTACTTCAACCGTGACGGGGGTCCTCTGGCGGCGGTTTCAATCACCGTTCCCCCGGCAATGTATGACGATTTCGCCGAAGTATGCGAGCCGCTGAAGGACTACAATCCCGACATCCCCTTCGAGGTGATCAAGCGCGAGGGCGAGCCACAGGCCCGGCCCACCAGCGCCGGCGGCTCCGATCATGCCTACTTCGCAATGAACGGCATTCCGGCGATCTCCTTCAGGGAGCAGGATATCTTCGGCTACGACTTTATCTACCGTGACATCTGGCACACCGAGGATGACCTCTATGACAAGCTGATTCCGGAGTATCTGGAGCACTCGGCTGTGGTTCAGGCCGTCACCGCCTACGGCCTTGCCAACCTGAACCATCTCCTCTCCCGCGACGGTCTCTACAAGGATTAGCCATTTCCCGGCGTTTATAGCTTAGGCCAGCCACTGCAAGGGCTGGCCTTAATTCGTTTCGCTGCCGCCTTGGTCGGTTATCTGAACAAATGTGGCCGTTTTGTTCAGAAATGAAATAAGAATGCTCGATTCTGAACGGATAGACGTTTTTTGTTCAGATTTCGGGGATAGGGAGCAGATTATCTGGCGGAGGAAGTTGAAAAGCGGGGTATTACTGTGGGCGATGCCTTCAGATGGAGAAGTGGCGGTCGAGGATGTCGTGGTGGTAGCGGAGGGTCAGGACGATGGTGCGGGCGAGGAGGTGTGCGAAATAGGCTACCATGAGGATGTGGATGGCCTGGACCTGGAATGAAGGGCTGTCGTGGGGCAGCGGTGAGACGGCATTTAGGATGCCGATGCCGGCGAACCAGCAGGCCAGGAATGCGCCGGCCGCCCAGAGCATCGCGTCGCGGATGCCCTTGGAGGCCGTGGCGCCGAGGTAGATGCCGTCCCAGGTGAAGGCGGCGCAGCCGGTCAGCGGCATCAGGACCAGCCACGGGATGAATTTCCGGCAGGCATCCATGACGGCCGGATCGGATGTCATCATCCGTACCATGGGCATGCCGCCGAACCAGTATATCGCCATGAACCCCAGCACTATGCTCATGCTCCAATAGAAGACGTACCTGACCGACTTCTTCGTCATTCCTGGATTTCTTTCGCCGATGAACCGTCCCGTGAGGGCTTCTCCTGCATAGGCGAATCCGTCCGTGAAGAAGGAGAAGATCATCAGAAGTTTCATCATGATGGTATTGGAAGCAAGCATGAGGTCGCCGTAGTGTGCGGCGATGGCCGGAATGCTGATATAGATGGCCGTGAAGCAAAGTGAGCGGATGAATATGTCGTTGTTCATCGACATGAATCCCTTGATCTCGGATCCGGCAAAGGACTTCCTGAGGTCTTCGCTTGAGAAACCGTCGAAGACGTTTCTGTAACGTATGGCGGTCTTCAATGAGGCGTACAGAAGGCCGGAATACTGGGCTGTGACGGTGCCCAGGGCGATGCCGGGGAAACCGAGGCCTTCCCATCTGCCTATGCCGAGGGTAAGGACGATGCTTGCAGCTATGTTGACGCCGTTGACCACCAGGTCCGTCATCATGGAACTGAACGAGTCCTGCATCCCGATGAACCATCCCCGGAAAGCCATCAGGCCGAGTGTGGCGGGGGCTGCCCAAACGCGTATGAAGAAATACTTCAGTGCCAGTTCCCGTACCTCTGACGAACTGTCGACGAGCAGGAATGCAATCTTCGTGAAAGGCCATTGTATCAGGAGGATGAGGGCGGCGCAGCCGAGCGCGAGCAGCACGGCCCGCATCAGGATGCGGGCGCACTCGCGCCGGTCGCCCCGGCCGAAGGCCTGGGCCGTCAGGCCGCCCGTCCCGACTCTCAGGAACGCGAAGTTCCAGTAGAGCAGGTCGAAGAGCATCGAACCAATCGAGATGCCCCCGATGAAAGCGGCGGCGGTGAACAGGCTGCTTCCATGCAGATGCCCTGCGACTGCTATGTCCACCATCCCGACGATGGGGACGGTGATGTTGGCTAATATGCTTGGGATGGCAAGGCGGAGTATCTCCTTGTTGAGAGCGTTCATACGGGAGGACTAGCGGAATTTCGTGTCCTCCTCGAGCATTCCGAGGTAGGAGTTGTATCGCTCGGCGCTGATGCGGCCTTCGTCAACGGCTTCCTTTACGGCGCAGCCCGGCTCGTGGGTATGCGTGCAAGGGGTGAAACGGCATTGGCGGGAGGCTTCGAGCATCTCGGGGAAGTAGAGCGCGATCTCTTCTTTTTTCAGGTCCACCAGCCCGAAGCCGCGGAGTCCGGGGGAGTCTATGATACATGCTCCGTCGGCGGTCCTGTACATCTCGTACAGCGATGTGGTGTGCTTGCCTTGCAGGTGAGCTGCCGATATCTTCCCGACCTTGGGGTCCAGTGAAGGGTCTATGGCTTTGATGATGGATGATTTGCCGACTCCGGACTCGCCTGACAACAGGCAGACGCGGGTTCCGATGGCGACGCGCAGCGTATCGATACCCTCGCCCGTACGGGCAGAGGTCTCGATGACGCGGTAGCCCGCCCCTTCGTATATCCTCTTGAAATCCTCTATCTGTTCCGCCGCGAAATCCCTGTACAGGTCCACTTTGTTCAGGACGATAGTCACCGGAACGTTGTATACCTCACAGGTAACAAGTATCCGGTCCAGAAACGGCAGCTTTATCTCGGGGAAATACAGGGATACGATGATGAATGCCTCGTCGACGTTGGCGGCGATGACATGCGCCTGGCGCGAAAGGTTGGTGGAGCGGCGGATGACATAGTTGCGCCGCTCGTGCACCGAAGTGATGGTGGCCGGATGCTCCGGCGTGGGCCGTGCATCGTCGTCGGCCTCCCAGCTCACGCGGTCGCCGACCGCCACCGGATTGGTGGCGGAGCTCCCCTTGAGCCGGATGCGGCCACGAAGCACGGCCGGGAACAGGTCCCACTCCGGTAGGCAGCTCAGCAGATAGTGGCTGCCGGCATTCTTGACAACTGTCGCTTCTCCTTTCATCTCCGCAAAATTACGTACTTTCCGCGAAATGTCCAATCTCCGTATTATCCCGGAAAAATGACTATCTTTGTAGAGACTAATCTCAGACTCTATGATTTCCGAAGCATACATCAACAGGACGGTGAAGGAGATATTCGAGGAGATTGAGTTTCCGGCCGCTCCTGCTGGGTTGTACGACCCTCTGCGCTATATGATTTCGATCGGAGGCAAGCGTATACGGCCCAAGCTCTGCATCCTCACCTATTCCATTTTCAAGGACGACCTTTACAATGAGATCATCGAACCGGCGCTCGCGCTGGAAGTGTTCCATTCGTTTACGCTCATCCACGACGACATCATGGACCGTTCCCCGCTCCGCAGGGGAATGCCGACGGTATGGAAGAAATGGAGCGAGGACACTGCTATCCTTTCCGGAGACGTGATGAACATCGACAGTTACCGCCGTATCGCGATGACGCCCGAGCGGGTGCGCGGAAAGGTAATGGATCTGTTCACCAAGACTGCGACGGAGGTCTGTGAGGGCCAGCAGATGGACATGGATTTCGAGAAGTCCCCTCAGGTACCGATGGAGGATTATATGAAGATGATCGGTCTGAAGACCGCCGTGCTTCTGGCTTGCTCTGCCAAGATCGGTGCCCTGATAGGCGGAGCCTCCGAACTGGACGCTGATTTCCTCTACGATTACGGTTACAGGCTCGGCCTGGCATTCCAGGTCGCCGACGACTATCTCGACGCCTACGGCGACGAGAAGGTCTTCGGCAAACCTATCGGCGGAGATATAGTCAATGACAAGAAGAGTTGGCTCATCACAAGGGCCCTCGAAAAGACTGAAGACAAGGAAGAGATATTCGAGGCCATGGCGATGCCGTCTGGCACGGATGAGGAGAAGTCCGCCAAGATCTTGGCGGTCAAGGATATCTACAACCGTCTGGGAGTGGATGACGACGCCCGCGACGAAGTCGCCCGCCTCACTACGCTCGCCATGGATGCTGCCCTGAAGGTCAATGTCAACAGCGTCCGGATGGAGATGCTCCGCCGCTTCGCGGACTCCCTGGTCTCCCGCGCCAAATAATCCGCCATGGACAGGAAGGATCTGGAGATAATGGCCCCTGCGGGCAATTTCGAGTGCCTCTCGGCTGCCATCCAGGGAGGCGCCGATGCCGTGTATTTCGGCGTGGGGCGCCTGAACATGCGTTCACATTCGGCCAACAATTTCAAGCCAGAGGAACTTTGCGACGTCGTCCGGAAATGCCGTGAACACGGGGTACGGTCCTATCTGACGCTCAATATCGTACTCTATCCGGAGGATCTCCAAGAAACCTATAAGGCGCTGGATGCCGCCAAGGCGGCAGGGGTCAGCGCCGTGATCGCGTCCGATATGGCGGCGATCCTCTACTGCCGCAAGATAGGCCTGGAGGTGCATATTTCCACCCAGCTGAATATCTCCAACGCCGAGGCGCTGCGCTTCTACGCGCAGTTCGCCGACGTAGTCGTGCTGGCGCGCGAGCTGCGCCTCGACCAGGTCCGTGAGATTTACGACACTATAGTCCGTGAGCGGATCACAGGGCCTTCCGGTGAGCTTGTCCGCATCGAGATGTTCGCCCATGGGGCACTCTGCATGGCCGTCAGCGGCAAATGCTACCTGAGCCTCCACGCCTACGGCGCTTCGGCCAACCGCGGCGCCTGCCTGCAGGTCTGCCGCCGCGGCTACGAGGTCACCGACCTCGAGACCGGGTACAAACTGGACATAGACAACAAGTACATAATGTCCCCCAAGGACCTGTGTACCATTGAGTTCATGGACAAGATAGTGGAGTCAGGCGTGAAGGTCTTCAAGATCGAGGGCCGGGCGCGCAGCGCTGAGTATGTAAAGCGCTGCGCCTCCTGCTACCGGCGTGCCGCCGATGCCGTCTGCGACGGCACGTACACGCCGGAACTTGCCGCTTCCCTCAAGGCGGAACTCTCCGAAGTGTTCAACCGCGGCTTTTGGGACGGATACTATCAGGGTGCATATCTGGGGCAGTGGAGCGATGTCTATGGCAGCCAGGCCACGCGTACGAAAGTCTACTGCGGCAAGGTCACCAACTGGTTCGCCCGTATCGGTGTCGCCGAGATACAGGTGGAGTCGGCTCCGCTGCGCGTCGGTGACAGCGTGATGGCCATAGGTTCCGGCACCGGTGTTGTGGAATTCACTGCAGAGGATATCCGGGTGGACTTCCAGCAGGTACAGGAAGCCCCCAAGGGCAGCCGCTGCTCAGTCGCCGTCCCCTCCGGGGAGCGGCTGCGTCGCGGCGACAAGCTCTATCTCTGGATTGAAAAATCCTAGCGCTTCAGAGTCTTTACCGGGAAGGTGAAATAGGTGTCGGGATAAGGCTCGTCCTTGAGCGAAAAATGCCACCATTCGCAGTCATAGGGCTGGAAGCCGTGGCGGAGCATGGCTTCGCGCAGTATCATCCTGTTGCGGAACTGCTCCTCGGTGATCTGTACGCCGCCGGTGTATTCGCCCGTATCGGGATTGCCGCCGTAGTCGGGATGGCTCTCGATGCCGAACCAGTCATGCACTCCTCCCATGTCGAGTTCCTTGCCTGTCGCCATGTCGAACAAAGTCAGGTCGATGGCAGAGCCGCGGGTATGTCCCGATTTCTCGGCGATGTATCCCCGCTCGAAGAGTAGCGACTTGTCCACCTCTGGATAGAAATAAGGCTTCATCAGCGAGTCCGCCAGATCCTTCCCCCAACGTACGAAATGGTCGACTGCGCACTGCGGCCGGTAGGCGTCGTAGACCTTGAGCCTGTACCCTTGGGCCTTGACGTCGTCGCTGACTTCCTTCAGCGCAGCAGCCGCTTCACGGGTATAAAGCACCACCGGCTCCAGATAGCCGTCCACCCTCGCCCCTACGAAATTGTAGGTAGCGAAGTAGCGCGCTTCGATGATGGCATCGGGCACGACATCGGAGAGGTTGACGAATCCGCTGCTGTCCATTTCCGGAGTCTTCTCCGGACTCCTCATGAGATTGATTACGATGGGAATGGCCAGTAGTATGCCTACTGCCAGCCAGAACCTGTAACTGAGTCTTTCCATAAAAGGGTGTCTAGATCTGGATGAGAGGTTTCCCGAGTGCTTCCTTCAGCTGTTCGTCGGTGCGCAGGCGCACCTTGATGCCGGCTTCCTGGAAATAGTAACGTACGGCGATCTCCTCCTCGATGAACGGGATGATCTCGTCTTTCTTGAGGTTGAGGAACGTCTCCTTGTCCATGTCGATGGCCTTGTCGAGAGCCTCGATCTGCTCCTTCATGCTGTCGGCGAGACCATCGCTCTCCAGTTCGCGCTTGACCTGGTCGAAATAGGTCTTGGCGCTGGAGCGGTAGTCGAATTCCTTGCCTTTGGCGAACTCAACGAAGTCCTTGTAATCGCTGTCCGTGAAATGGAAATCGTCCAGAGGAGCGATGCTCGGATGCTTGCGGACGAACTCCAGGGCGTACTGCTCCACTATGCCGCTCATCACGACGGAGTAGGTCAGGCGGCTGTACTCCTGGTTCTTGAGGGTGACATCCGGAGTGATGCCGCCGCCGTCGCGGACGGTCCTGCCGTGAGCGGTCTTGAACTCGCGCGTCAGCGAGTCTGGGATGTGTCCTACGGACCCGTCCTCGTTGCGGCGCGAGTAGTCGATAGCCTGCACGCAGCGGCCGGACGGGGTATAGTACTTGGCCGTCGTGACCTTTAGCTTGCCGTTGTAGGGGAGCGGGCGTATGGACTGCACGAGCCCCTTGCCGTAAGTGCGTGATCCCATGATGGTTGCGCGGTCGAAATCCTGAAGCGCACCGGCTACGATCTCGGAAGAGGATGCCGTACCGGAATTGACCAGTACGACG
>Ga0256407_10011438_pt1 | contig 12267 bp, 7 predicted proteins | sample RumenRJG_04DNA_FD_193489 | JGI IMG/M metagenome (GOLD analysis project Ga0256407, IMG submission 193489) | Bovine rumen microbial communities from Lethbridge, Alberta, Canada - RJG_04 | ecosystem: Host-associated > Mammals > Digestive system > Stomach > Rumen | place: Canada: Alberta | collected... | reverse complement strand
AGAAGGAAGAGCGCTTCAAAGAGGAAAAGGAATGGAAGGCTCGTGAAGAGGCATTGAATCGTATCAGCTATGCTACGGGCAAGCAGAACTACGAGCAGTACCAGAAGCGCATTCTGGAGATAGAAGTAGAGTACCAAAAGAAGATACTGGAGCGTACTGACCTGAAAGAACAGGAAAAGTTAGAGGCTCAGGCAAGCTATTACGAGGCTCAGCAAAAGCAGCAGGAGCAGCATATCAAGGTGACTGTGGAGCAGGAGAACCAGCTCTATAATGAGTCTGTAGCCATGCAAAAGCAGCGCTACATCGATGGTCAGGTATCTACAGAGGTGTATCAGCAGACGCTGGAGTTGCTGGAACTGAGCCATCTGCGCCGGATGTCAACCATCTACAAAGAGGCTACGTCGGAGTATGTTCAGGCTCAAAAGGCCTATCAGGATAAGTTGATTGCTGACCAGAAGAAACGCCAGCAAGAAACAGAAGCGGCTGAAAAGAAACACCAGGATCAATTGGCCCAGCTAAAGAAAGACTACTTTGGCTCCAATAAGGAAGAGAGGGTAAGCAAGTATATGGCAGACCTGGAGGCGCTTCGTGAAGTGTATAATCTGGAGGTGAAAGCCGCTGGTAACAGTGCACAGGAGAAATTGCGCATTGAAGAGGCATACCAGAAAGCGAAGAAGGCCTTGCGTCAGAAGTACGGCATTGACGAGCTGAACGACAACAAGAACTTCCTCGAAGAATGGAACGAGGACATGAAGGAATGGCTACAGTCTGATATGGGTAAAGCCGTCACTGGTTCCTTGGAGGTCATCAGTTCCGGCATGAGTAGCATTTTCCAGCAGCTTTCATCGATTGTTCAGGCTGAATGTGACATTCAGGTAGCAGCCATTCAGAAGCGCTATAAGACGGAAATCTCTAATGCGGAAGGCAATAACTATCAGGTCAAGAAGCTGGAGCAGAAAAAGGAGAAGGAGATTGCTAAGGTCAAGAATGAGGCTAATAAGAAGATGTACAAAATGCAGGTGATGCAGGCTATCGCTCAAACGGCCACGGCAGCATTGAATGCTTATAGTTCGGCTGCAGCTGTACCTGTTATCGGTTATATCCTGGCACCAATTGCAGCAGCAACGGCAGTAGCAGCAGGACTGTTGCAGGTGGAAGCTATCAAGAAACAGCAGGAGGCAGCAAGTGCACAGGGATATGCGAAAGGTGGATTCACGGGCGATGGCGACAAGGACGAGGTAGCCGGCGTAGTACATAAAGGGGAATGGGTGGCTAACCATGAGCTACTGCAGTCACCCATAGCACGTCCAATGATTGATGCCCTGGACTATGCGCAGCGAACGAACACGATAGGGTCACTTCGTTCTGAGGATGTATCAAGGTCGATAGTGGCTCCAAACATCTATGCACAGGCGAATCCACAAAAACCAACAGTGATAGTGCAGCAGGCTCAGTCTGATGCACAGTCGGAGATTGCTGCAACACACGCGGCCATGAAGGAGTATGCGGACGTCATCAGGCAGCTGAAAGACCGTCTGAATGAGCCGTTCGTGACTGTCAACACAGTTACCGGAGATACTGGCATCAAGCAGGCACAGGATGAGTATGAGCAGCTGATGAGAAATAAGACACCTAAATCAAGGAGAAAATAAATTATGGAGATTATTATCAATGGCCAGCAGGCCTATCTGAAAAAGAACACATCATTTGAATATATCAGCGAGAATCCACTATTCACGGGTTCTGACAGCTATACGCTCACCATTACCTTTCCGCTGAAAGACTGTCCGCAGAATATCCGTATATTCGGTCATCTGCATCGTCAGGATGTGGAGAAGAACAAGGTGGTATTCAACTGTGACATTAGGGACAAGGACTTCTTCAAGTCTGGTAGCATAGTCATCACGCAGATTTCTGAGGTCGAGGTGAAGACACAGTTCTTGGAGGGACGGTCTGAGCAGAACTTCGATGACACGTTTGACGAGGTGTACCTGAATCAGCTGAATCTGGGCTATCCAAGTGCAGAGCAGCGGAGTACTTCGTATATGACAGCTGAAGATGCATGGTACACAGGATATCCGACGAGGAAATGGGTACCGCTGCCTTGGGTGAACAACACGTCAGGCAATATGCAGAATGCGGTAGAGAAGGACGAGAACGGTATTTTCCATTGGGCCAGTGGCGTGAACACGCTGACATTCCAGCCATATCTGCTGCATATCTTAAACAAGATCTGTCAAGTGATGGGCTATCAGGGGTACTTCGAGGCTATCGAGAATAGCCAGTGGAAGCACCTGGTTATCTGTAATACGCTGCCTGCTGCTTGGTCTGCATGGAATTTTGCGGTTGCATTGCCGCATTGGTCGCTGACGGAGTTCTTTGAGGAGCTGGAGAAGTTGCTAAGGGGAGAGTTTAGCATCAATCACAAGGCGAAGACTATCACTTTTGAGTTTTCGCACAAGTTGGCAAATAAGACCGCCGACGTTCATATTGAGAAGGTCATCAATAAGTATCAGGTGGAGGTGTCGCGTGAGAATAAGTCAGATTATGTGGGTGCCACGAATCTGGCATATGCAGAGAACGACGACAGGATGTGGGCGTATAAGAGCTGCCAGTGGTACGTCGATGAGCACAAGGACGAGGCGCACGAGTATGCTACGCTGCAGGGATTGCTTGCATATGCTGCTACACAGAAGAGATGTGGCATTGAGACGCATGAGACAGGTAGGGGAAGGCTGAGAGGTACAACGACGAGCTATACACGTGGTTATCCTCGTGGTTCAGAGGCGCACGGACTGTTCTATGCCAGGGATGTGGATACGTACTTTATATTCTGGTGCTATAAGACGGAGTTTGCGGAGTCATTCCATACATACCATGACGATATGGACTATAACTATTATTGGTACACGAACCGTCTGATGCCTGTGAATCAGTTTGGAAAGCGTGTAGTAGATAAAGATGCTGAGGACGTGGAGATGAACATCGTACCAGCATGGCTGGACTATACGGACGAGGGGATGGGTACGTGTATCTTCTTGGAGTGCGGGGAAATGGGTAGTGCTGTGTCATGGACGACTGAGACGGACGAGGACGGAAATGTAACCAGTAGTGGGACTACGAGCGGTGGACGGACGTTTGGAACAGGTGGCGGAAGCAGAAGAGGTTCGACAGGCTTTGGCACTTATGAGGTTGACGAGACGGACTATAACAGTGGTGCCTGCGCCCAAACCACGACAGGTAAGGCCATTGCTAAAGGTGAGCAGGAGAAGTCGGATGCATACTTCGATAAGCTGTACGTGGGATTCTGGATGGACCGAAACACCCGTGTAAACGGTGGTTATCCGCATCCGATGGTGGATAAGGTAGAGATTAATGATGACTTCTCATATAACTATTGCTCATATTCACTTCGTATTAATCAGGTGCAGGAGATGGATAAGGATGGTGTGCCTTACAAGTACACCTACGACATCGATAACAAGAAAAAATACACGTTTTCGTTCCTTTCAGACAGTATTCCAGACCCAAGAGCGTTGTTCTATATCGAGGGCAGCAAATACGTCTGTGAGAAAATAACAGCGACCTTCCATGAGGGAACAGGAAAGTCGCAGTTACTGAAGGGCGTGTTCTACAAGGTTATTTGATGTCAGTGAGCAGTTTGTCTGTCTGCTGAACGATTGCCTTAGGGAGAATTTTAGCGTACACCTGAGTTGTCTTCAAATCTTTGTGACCAAGGGCGCGACCAGTTTTCTCGAGCGTAAAATCATGAGTGAGCAGCAGAGTTGCAAAGGAGTGGCGGGCTACGTGACAAGTCATTGCCTTGTGGATGTCCAGCTTTTCCTCGATGAGATGCAGATAGTCGTTGAGCTTCTGGTTTGTGATAGTAGGTAGCTTGTAGTTGTACTTTTCTAACACAGCCTGAGCTGGAGGAAGAATCGGCGCATAGAACTTAGATCCAGTCTTGATACGCTCACCATTAATATAATAGGTGTTACCTTGTTTCTCTGCCATCGTCTTGAAATTGAAGTGGCACATATCAACGTAAGCAAGACCAGTATAGGCCATGAAAATGAAGAGGTCGCGCGTACGGTCGAGCTTTGGAGGTAGCTTAGCATCACGCAGTTTGAGTAGTTCGTCCTCAGTGAGAGGCTGACGCTCTTTATGAGTGCCACGCTTGAACTGTACATGATTATAGGGGTCACTAGGAATCATTTCGTTGCGCCACAGGATGTGAGTATACTTGTGAAGTTTCTTGTGGTAGTTATAGATAGTTGAGAGGCTCTTGTCACCCTGAGCATGAAGATATTCATCATATTTGATAAGGTTGACGGGAGTGAGGTCCGCGAAAGTCTTGAGCATCTTAGCTTTTTTCAGACTATCGATAACCACAACGATATTACGACGAGAGCCAGAACGGAGACCTTCCTTATCCAGGTAGTCCTCAATAAATTCAGGGAAGCTCTGACGCTGATCATTACCTTTGTAAAGATAGCGTGTATCATTTTCGTCTGAAGAATCAGATTTTGACTTAGACTGAGAAATACAAGCATGCTTGTTAAAAACTTCAATAGTCATCTCTTCACCAAGAACAAGCATGGCGTTGATGATTTGTTCATAGTGTTTAATCTTGGCCTGAATCTCGCGTCCCTGAGCAACAACCTCCCATTCCTCAGGGGTAGCGGAGCCAACACTCTCGAACTTGCGCTGACCTTCTTTTAGGTATACGCAAATGTCAATTGTACCAATTCCTGTCTTTGCGACCGTCTTTCTGCGGTCAAAAATCACTTTTACATTTTTCATTTTTAATGTTTTTTAACGCGATCAAAGGGGATTTTTGGCAGAAAATGGAGGTCAGTGGGGCAAAATTGGGGTCATTTTCGACTATTTTGACAAGAATTTGATGCATCGTGTATCAAAAATCTGGAGGCGTGTATCAAAATTTGTATCAAAAATGAGCTTTCCAAGCCATTCCAATCCAGTCCAAATCGTTCCAATCCTCTCCAAATGAAACGCTTAGTTTAACAATTTGTTTAAACACTAATAACTGGTTAAAAATGAATGACTTAGGTCGCTACCTTTGCCTTTATACAAAGAAAGTGATAGACCTTTGGGGTCCACCACTTTTGACTTTCTGTGACTCCCGCGGGATTGAAACGCCCATTGATTATCAATGCTTTAGAAGCAATTTTGATACGTTTTGGAGCGTGTATCAAAGCCGACTGGAAAGTCCTTGTTCTCTGAATGAAAAATGACCACCTTGCGATGGTCATTCTCTTTCTTTGTGATTCCGGCGGGATTCAAACCCACAACCTTCTGATCCGTAGTCAGATGCTCTATTCAGTTGAGCTACGGAACCCTCTTTGGCTCCTCTTCTATTCCGACTTGCGCTAAACGCAGCGGTCGATTTCTGATTTGCGGGTGCAAAGGTAAGGAGTTTTTTGCTAACCACCAAATATTTTACCGACTTTTTTCAAAAAAAGTTTGATATTGGTATGTTTTTATCAAAAAACGTGCCAATCAGAACATTTTTAGAGGTCTTGCAAGAGGATACTACGTGCGTTGTGCAGATAAGTACTGCGCAGTTCCATCGCCCTACTCCACTTCTCCGAGAAGAGCTCGCTGACATCGAGGTCTATTTTCCATGAGCCATGCGACTCTAGACGATCAACCATTGTGCCCAGTGTGAGATTCTTGATGTCTTCAGCGGGCATGAAACGTGAGATTTCACCCTTCTCGTCGCTTGTGATCTCGATGACCAGTCCGGCAGCAATCTGCTCGTAGAGCAGGTCGTTGACGATGCGGATAGGAACGTTCGTCTCCTGACAGAGTTCCAAAGCTGTCAAGGGACGTTGCCCGTTGGCAAAGCGCTTGCAGATGCGACTCATCAACAAGGCGTTAAGCAACATCTTGTAGCGATGGCTAATCTCACCTGTATTAGCATCGTAGTCGTAGTAGTCGAGGTTCTGATTGGTGTAACACAGTTCGGCACCAAACAGGCAGATAGTCCACGAAATCTGTACCCACAGCATGAACAACGGCAGGGCGGCAAACGAACCATAAATGGCGTTGTAGCTGGAGAGGAAAATCTGCGAATGGATGTAGAATATCTGCAGTCCCTGCATGGCGAAACCAGCGAGGATTCCTGGAAAGAAGACATTGATAGCCTTGACATGCGTGTTGGGCATAAACATGTAGAGTGCCATGAACATACCAGACATCAGCACGTATGGTATCAAGTCGATGAAGAAGCGAATGGTAGGCCCCAGCAACAGGAAGTCAGGCATAGAATTGGCTATTGTTGCCATGAAAATGGAGATACCCGATGTCAGCACGATGATGATGGGAAAGAGGAAGAACATGGCCAGATAGTCCGTGAAGGTACGGAAGATGGAGCGAGGCTTCTTGACCTGCCAAATCTCGTTGAAGGCATCCTCGACATTGCTGACCAGCATGAGTACCGTATAGAGCATGAATATCAGACCAATGCCTAAGAAGACACCACTCTTGGTATGCACCAGATAGCTGTTGACGAAACCGATAATGACCTCTGCCACTTGTGGTTGCGACTCGAAAGCATTGCGGAACCATACCTCGATATACTTGCTGTAACCAAAGCCTCGTGCAATGGCGAAGACCACAGCTGTGATGGGAACGATGGCCAACAACGTGGAATAGGTCAGCGCCGAGGCCTTCTGCATGACCCCCTTCGTGGTGAAGAAACGGATGGCCAGCAATAGTTTCTTGGCGATTTCCAACAACAGGAATTTCACAGGAGAGAGATCGTCCTGATTGATTCTCCATATATCGGTCTGGAAGAACTTGATAATACTTTGCAAGTTGTTTTTAGGCATAGCAATCTGTTATTTTGAAAAGAAAGCAGAGCCCCTATAAGCCGGGTTCTGTACCCCTTGCGGGGCGTCTGCCATTTATCTACTCCGCAGGTTACTCTACGGCTCTAGCATTCTACCCTCCATCGTATCCCGAAAGATTCGGACGGACAGCCCTCAACCGATGGTATACGCGAACTTGCAGCCTCCAGATGGAACAGCCCGACGATCACCCGCCGGCTGGTGGTCTCTTACACCACCTTCTCACCCTTACCCCGTGGGGCGGTTATTTTCTTCTCCCAGATCCAGCTGTCACCAACTGCTGGCACTTTCACCAGTGGAGTGTCCTGTGCTGCCCGGACTTTCCTCTCGTACCCCTATGGACACCAGCGACAGACCGTGGCTCTGCTTTCAGCGTGCAAAATTACAAAAAAATAACAAAAAACAACTACGCGGTAGCAAATTTTTCATTTTTCACTTTTCACTTTTCACTTTATTTTGTACCTTTGCAACCGTTTTTATAATAAGGTATATGGAATTAGCAAGTAAATACGACCCAAAAGAGGTCGAATCAAAATGGTATCAGTACTGGCTGGACAACAAACTCTTTGCCAGTAAACCCGATGGACGTCAACCTTACACCATCGTTATCCCACCGCCCAATGTGACAGGTGTGTTGCATATGGGCCACATGTTGAACAACACCATCCAGGATATCTTGGTGCGTCGTGCCCGTATGGAGGGTAAGAACGCATTGTGGGTACCTGGAACTGACCACGCCTCGATTGCTACAGAGGCCAAGGTGGTGAAGAAACTCGCTGGCGAGGGCATTAAGAAGCGCGACCTTACCCGTGAGCAGTTCTTGGAGCATGCCTGGGACTGGACGCACGAGCATGGTGGCATCATCCTAAAACAGTTGCGCCGCTTAGGTGCCAGCTGCGATTGGGATCGCACGGCTTTCACCATGGACGAGAAGCGTAGCGAGAGCGTCATCAAGGTGTTCGTTGACCTCTATAACAAAGGACTTATCTATCGTGGTCTGCGCATGGTCAACTGGGACCCCAAGGCACTTACCGCTCTGTCTACTGAGGAGGTAATCTATAAGGAAGAGCAGAGTCATCTGTTCCACCTGAAGTACTATGTGGATGGCCTGACCACTCTCGATAACGAGGAGGCTCTGAAGGCTGAGGGCAACATCATCCATAAGGATGCCAAGGGCTACTACGCCGTTGTTGCCACCACCCGTCCTGAGACCATCATGGGTGATACGGCTATGTGTATCAACCCCAAGGACCCGAAGAACCAGTGGCTGAAGGGTCGTAAGGTGATTGTTCCTCTGGTTGGTCGTGTTATCCCCGTCATCGAGGACCGTTATGTGGATATCGAGTTTGGTACAGGTTGTTTGAAGGTAACACCTGCACACGACACCAACGACTATATGCTGGGTAAGACGCACAACCTGGAGACCATCGACATCTTCAATGCTGATGGTACCATCTCTGAGCAGAGTCCTATCTACGTTGGTATGGACCGTATGGACTGCCGCAAGCAGATTGCCAAGGACCTGCAGGAAGCTGGACTGATGGAGAAGATTGAGGACTATGTGAACAAGGTTGGCTATTCTGAGCGTAATCCTGACACCGCTATCGAGCCTCGTCTCTCGCTGCAATGGTTCCTGAAGATGAAGCACTTTGCTGACATCGCCCTGCCACCTGTGATGAACGACGAGCTGAAGTTCTATCCTGCCAAGTATAAGAACACCTATAAGAACTGGCTGGAGAACATCCAGGACTGGTGTATCTCTCGTCAGCTGTGGTGGGGTCATCGCATTCCAGCCTACTACTACAACGAGAACGACGACTATGTTGTAGCCGAGACTCGTGAGGAAGCATTGAAGCTGGCTCAGCAGAAGAATCCTGCCATCACGGATGCAGACCTGCGTCAGGACGAGGATGCCCTCGACACCTGGTTCTCTTCATGGCTGTGGCCTATCTCGCTGTTTGACGGAATCAACAACCCTGGCAACGAGGAAATCAAGTACTACTACCCCACTTCAGACCTCGTAACTGGTCCGGATATCATCTTCTTCTGGGTAGCCCGTATGATTATGGCTGGCTACGAGTACATTGGCGACATGCCTTTCAAGAACGTGTACTTCACAGGTATCGTTCGCGACAAGCTGGGTCGTAAGATGTCTAAGTCGTTGGGTAACTCACCTGACCCTATTGAACTGATTGAGAAGTTTGGTGCCGACGGTGTTCGTATGGGTATGATGCTCTCTGCACCTGCTGGCAACGACATTCTCTTCGATGAGGCACTCTGCGAACAGGGCCGTAACTTCAACAATAAGATTTGGAACGCTTTCCGTCTCGTCAAGGGTTGGAAGGTTGCAGATATCGAACAGTCAGAGGCTGGCAAGATTGCTACTAAGTGGTTCGAGGCTAAGCTTCGTCAGACCAATGCCGAGGTGGACGATCTCTTCAAGAAGTATCGTATCTCTGAGGCCCTGATGGCTGTCTATAAGCTCTTCTGGGACGAGTTCTCGAGCTGGTATCTGGAGATGGTGAAGCCCGCCTACATCAATGGTGAGGCACAGCCCATCGATCAGCAGACCTACAACAAGACTCTCGAGTTCTTCGAGCAGTTGCTGATGATGTTGCATCCCTTCATGCCGTTTATCACTGAGGAGCTCTGGCAGCACCTCTACGACCGCAAGGAAGGCGAGAGCATCATGCGTGTCAGTCTGCATCTACCCGCTCCTACTGCTGCCGACGACGAACTCGCAGCACAGATTGAGAGTGTCAAGCAGATCGTCTCTGCTGTTCGTATGGTTCGTAACCAGAAAAACATCGCTCCCAAGGAGCAGCTCCCATTACAGGCCGTTGGTCAGAACCACTACGAGGCCTTCAACGCCGTTATTAGTAAGATGGCCAACCTGAGCAGCATCGAGGTGGTTGCTGAGAAGGACGCTACCGCCAGTGCCTTCATGATTGGTACCGATGAGTTTGCCGTTCCTCTGGGCAACATGATTGACGTGGATGCTGAAATCCAGAAGATGGAGGCTCAGCTGCAGCACTTGGAAGGTTTCCTGCAGGGTGTTCTGAAGAAGCTCTCCAACGAGCGCTTCGTTGCCAATGCTCCTGAGGCTGTTGTCGCTATGGAACGTAAGAAGCAGAGCGACTCAGAGGAGAAGATAGCATCCCTTAAAGAGTCTATTGCTGCCCTGAAGGCTCAGAAGTAAGAATTGACAAACGCTGATAAATAAAATAGGAGGTAAACAAAATTGTTTGCCTCCTATTTTTATATTTCATTACTCTATTTCTATGACGACCTCTTCAAAGAAGCCATCAGCGTTGAGCTGGAAACGACGGGTCTGCTCAGCCTCTGTTTTGTGAGTACGCAGGGATTCGTAAATATATAGAATGGTTACCTCGTACTCGCTGGTGACATAATAATCCATGTACTGGCGACCGAAATCCTCAGCACGGTCTTCGTCGCGCTCTTCATAAAGACAGAGGTGGTCAATGGGTTGGTAGTTGCGGTCAAGAGTGTAGAGGTAGAGATTAGACGTAATAGAGTCTAGCTGTTCTTGAAGCAACAGTGCATGCAGACCATGGAATTTTGGTAACATAAGTGCTTTCAAGCGAGTATCGACAGGATAGCCCAACTGGGAAATAACAGACAAGGGTATCCGACCAAAACGGCCTATCTTGGCAAAGTCGCTACGCTCAGACTGGATGGGTAATGGACGTAGTTGGAGGGTATCGAAGAAAGCCTCTACAGGATCATCATAGACACCTGCCTGACGCTTCATCTCCTTTAGCTGCTCAGCCTTGCGGATGCTGTCGACCATCTGCTCATAGAATACCGCATCCCTCTTGCGCTGACCACACGAAAGGAGGGCCAGTACAAGAGGGATGAGTATCCAAAGCATGCTGCGTTTCATCAGCCGCCAAAGTTATCATACATAATCGACTCGGGTTCTACGCCCAGTGAGTCGAGCATGGAGACGACGGCCTTCGACATGGGGCCAGGTCCGCACATGTAGTACTCGATATCCTCGGGAGCTTCGTGGTCCTTCAAATAGGTGTTGAGCATGACCTGATGAACAAAGCCTGGAGTGTACTTGACGCCAGCGGCATCGGCTGCGGGGTCTGGACGGTCCAGAGCCAGGTGGAAGTGGAAGTTGGGGTACTCCTTCTCCAAGCCCAGGAAGTCCTCCAGATAGAACACCTCGTTCAGCGCGCGTGCACCGTAGAAGTAGTGCATCTCGCGATCGGTGGTGTGCAGCGTCTTCGTCATGTGCATAATCTGAGCGCGCAGAGGAGCCATACCGGCACCACCACCAACCCAGATCATCTCCTTCTTCGAGTCGAAGTGTGGGTGGAAGTCGCCGAAAGGACCGCTCATAATCACCTTGTCGCCAGGTTTCAGCGAGAAGATGTAAGACGAAGCGATACCAGGGTTGACATCCATGAAACCACTGCGATCGGGCTTGAAAGGAGGTGTAGCGATACGAACGGTGAGCATGAACACGTCGCCCTCAGCAGGATAGTTGGCCATTGAGTAGGCGCGGATGGTGTCTTCGGGGTTCTTACACTTCAGCGGGAACAGTCCGAACTTCTCCCAAGCAGACAGATACTCGTCGCCAATAAGACTCTTGTCGAAATCCTTATCGTAATCGATGCAATCGAACTTAGGAATCTTAATCTGTGCATACGATCCTGGCAGGAAGTCCATGTGCTCGCCAGCAGGCAGCTGCACCTTGAACTCCTTGATGAACGTAGCCACGTTCTTGTTAGAGATAACGGTACACTCGTACTCCTTAACGCCAAGGATAGACTCATCGACGTGAATCTTCAGGTCGCCCTTGACCTTGCACTGGCATCCCAGACGCCAATGGTCCTTGATCTGCTTACGGGTGAAGTGAGGCTTCTCGGAGTCGAGAATCTCGCCACCGCCCTCAAGCACCTGAACCTTACACTGTCCGCAGCTGGCCTTACCACCACAAGCTGAAGGCAGGAAAATGCCGTTCTGGTTGAGGGTAGCCATCAGGTTGTTGCCTTGAGGAACGTTGAGCACCTTATCGCCGTTTACTGTAATATTCACATTTCCGCTGGGGCTGAGATACTTCTTAGCCACCAACAGGATAATCACCAGCAGGATGATTACCACGAGGAAAACCCCTATACTATATGCTATAAACTGTGCCATAATATACATTAAACATTTAACATTAAACATTAAATATTCAAACCACTAAAGCACATCATAGCCATAGCCATGAGGCCCACGGTGATAAACACAATGCCGAGGCCCTGCAGGGGCTTGGGCACGTCGCTATACTGCATCTTCTCGCGGATGGCACCCATAGCCACGATGGCCAGCGTCCAACCGATACCTGAGCCGAAGCCATAGACAACAGCATCACCGATGC
>Ga0256407_10011437_pt1 | contig 12267 bp, 7 predicted proteins | sample RumenRJG_04DNA_FD_193489 | JGI IMG/M metagenome (GOLD analysis project Ga0256407, IMG submission 193489) | Bovine rumen microbial communities from Lethbridge, Alberta, Canada - RJG_04 | ecosystem: Host-associated > Mammals > Digestive system > Stomach > Rumen | place: Canada: Alberta | collected... | reverse complement strand
AAAAAAATTAAAAATGACAGAAACTCAAAAACTCGAATCAAAAACAGAGGAAAATGCTTCAATCTCAAAAAGTAAACGTTATCGTAAAGACAAGCCTTGGGATAATGATCCAACAATAGACAAATTTGAAATTCAAAAATTTGAAAAAGGTGACATGAAATATCCATTACAAGAAGAAAGTAGTTTCGCAGTATTATATCCTCAATATAGAGAAAAATATATAAAACAAACATTTCCTCACATACAAATTGCCTTAAAAAAATTAGGAGTAAAATCTGAATTAAATATAATAGAAGGTTCAATGACAGTAAAAACAACAAAAGATACATTTGATCCATATATAATAATAAAATCAAGAGATGTTATAAAATTACTTTCTCGTTCAGTACCTTATCAACAAGCATTAAGAGTTTTAGAAGATGGAATTGATTGTGATGTTATTAAAATAAGAAATTTAGTTAATAATAAAGAAAGATTTATTAAAAGAAGACAAAGATTAATTGGACCTAAGGGAATGACACTTAAAGCTTTGGAATTATTAACAGATTGTTATTTATTAGTTCAAGGAAGTACTGTTTGTGTTATTGGAAATTTTAAAAATTTAAAAATTGTTAGGAGAATTGTTTTAGATTGTATGAAAAATATTCATCCTATTTATCATATTAAAGAACTTATGATTAAAAGAGAATTAATGAAAAAAGATGAAATGAAAAATGAAAATTGGAGTAGATTTTTACCTAATTATGTTAAACATAATGTTAAGAAAAAAAATGGAAAAAAAATTGTTAAGAAAAATAAAGAATATAATCCTTTTCCACCAGAACAACAAAAAAGAAAAATTGATTTAATGCTTGAAAGTGGGGATTATTTTTTAGATAAAGAAGGAAAAAAGGAAAGTAATAAAAAAATTAGAAAGAAAATTTTGAATAAAGAAAAAGAAGAAGAAAATGATGAAAGAAAAAAGGAAAATATGAAAAAAAAAGAAGATAAAATTAAAGAAAAAAAAGGGAATTTTATTCCTCCTGAAGAAAATTTAAATGTTAATGGGAATAAACCAAAAAAAAATGAAGTAAGTTTGGAAGAATTGAAAAATAAATTTTTAAATAAAAAAAGAAAAAATAAAGAATAAAATTTTTTTAATAATTAAATTTAATATATTCCTAAAATAAAATAAAAATATGATTCTTCCTTATAAAGATAATATACAAATATTATTATTATAAATAAAAATCATTTTCTTTGATAAAATAAACATTTTATTACAATATTAATTAAGATAAAATCAATAAAAACAATCAAAAAAATCCATAAAATAAATTTACATATATTTCTTTTTTTTCTTTTTTACTTTCATAATAGAATTACTTAAATTTTCAACTTTATTCATGTTTTTAGTAAAAATACTCATTCTAGTTGAACTTCTTTTTCTTGGTCTTTTTGGTCCTTTTTTAGTTTCTTCTGATAATAAATATTGATTTAAATTAATATCTTTTATATTTAAAAATGAACTCTTTTTTTTTCTAGTAAAAGAATTTTTATAATTTGTATTTTTTTTTTTATTATGAGAATCTATTATTTTTAGTGAATTATTAGATGATATACTTTCATTTAATGATTCATTATTTTTATTATGAGTATTTAAAATATATTTTTTTTTTCTTTCTAAATTTAATGAATTATATGTTGGATTATTCTCGTCATTATTTCTATTTCTTACTTGTAATTTAGGTAAAACAATATTTGAAATTTTATGTGTTTTATTTCTTTCTTTACATTCTTTTATTATTTCATCAATTTCTAAATCAAAAAATCCTGATTCTTCATTTTCATTATTTATACTCATATTTTTAATTTTTTTTGTTATTTCTTTTATAAATTCTTCAATTTCTTTTGTAAACTCTGACAAATTATTTTTATTTTCATTCCACATTTCATTTAAATTAGTAAATAAATAATTAAAATTATTTGAAATTTGATTTAAAAATTCTAATAACATATCTTCAAAATCATATTTTTTTTTAATTGATTCAATATCTTTTTTTAAATCTTCCATTTTTTCATCTTCATTTTTTAATTCTTTAAAAAAAGATATTTTATCTTTAAAAGAATAAGGATTACTATTTTTTTTAAAATTACAATTTTCACTTATTAAAAAAATATTTTTCCTAATTTCATTATAATCATTATTATTAATAGAATCAATTAATTTACAAGGAAATAATTCCATTATTTCTCTTTCTAAATCACTAATTTTAGAAATTATATCATAAACTTCTTCAATTTTTTCAATTATTCTATCAATACCTGATTTTTCATTTAAAATCTTAATTTCATCTTCTTGATTTTGAATATCTTTAATTAATTCTTTTTGATAAAAATAAATACATTGTTCAATATTTCCATTTTCTAAAGGAATTATTCTATGATTTAAATGATGTAAATTTTTACATGATTGACAAATAAATTTACAATCATCTCTACAATAAAAATCAATATTATTTTTTTTACAATTTTGACATTTATCTTTTTTCATCATATTTTCTTCTTTACTGAATTCTATTTCTTGATGATCTCTATATATATCAAAACTTTTTTTAATTGATTTTCTTTCATCTTGAATTAATTTTGATAATTTATAACTTTTAATTGTAGAAGATTCAATTGTAGAATTAAATAAACTTTTAATTAAATTTTTTTGTTCAAAATCAGTTACATTTATTGTTATTCTTGATGATTTTTTAAAAAACTCTTTTAATAAAGTTTCATTAAATTCTTTTTCAATATTATTATTTTGATAAGATAAATGAATAAATTCTTCTGGAATATTAAATGATTTATGAGATAATTTTCTTAAATATGAAATAGGCATTAATGGAGAAACATTATAAACAAAAGAATTATTTTTATAAATTAATTGAACTTCCATTTTTTAAATATTAAAAATTATTTAAAAAAAATTCTATATGATAAAATATAAATAAAATAAAAGAAAATAACCACAAAAATCTAAAAAATAAAAAAAAAATCAATTATTCCCACAACAAGGTTTTTTCTTATTTTCTTCTTGATTACTTATCTTCAATTTTTCACCTTTATTCACATTATTATTATTTAAATTATTATTATATTCATATTTATTATAATCTTCAAATAAAATTTTAGCAGCTTCAATAAACATTTCCTTAGCATTAAAACCAGTTTTTGCTGAAGTTTCATAAAAAGCATCAAATTCATAATTATTTTTTAAATTTAATGCTTTTTCTTTAGTAACTTCCCTTTCATCCTCAAGATCACATTTATTACCAATTAAAAAAATTTTAACATCAGGACTTGAATTTTCTCTTAAATCTTTAACCCATCTTTCAACATCATTAAAGCTTTTTTGACTACATTAAAATATAATTAAAAAAAATATATTATTTTTTTTACTCATTTATTGCATAAACTATTACTGCTAAAGATGCATTTTTATAAAAATTTGTTATTAATGATCTATAAACTTCTTGTCCACATGTATCCCAAATTTGTAATTTTATTATTTTTTCTTTTATTTTACAATTAAATGAAAAAAATTCAAAACCAACTGTTGCTAAATAATTATTTTGAAATATATTTTTTGTTGCTTGAATTGATAAACATGATTTTCCAACTCCTAAAATTATTATTTTTTTATTTATATAATTTTTTTTTACCTTGATTTCCTATCACAATTATTTTAAATGATGAATCGTATGTTGGGTAATCTTCTGGAATTATTTCTACTTCTAAATCTTGATTTATTGTTGTTGGATTTTCCATTTATTTTTTTTAAATGAATTAAATTTTTATTTTTTTTTTAATTCGGAAAAAAAATTTTTTTTAAATGATTTATAAATTATTTTTTCTTATTTTTTATATTTTTTATTTTTTAATAATTGTATTATTAAGTTTTAAATTTTTTTTATATATGTTTTTATTATTTATAAAATTAATTGTTTTATATTTTTTTAATGATGAATTTTGAAAGGCCATTAACAACAAGAAATCATTTTATTAAAAAAAATGAAAAATCAAGTAAGATTTTTATTAAATTTTTCTAATTGAGATAGCAATAATTTTTTAAATATAATAACTCAGGGAAAAGAATTAATTACTTCTAAAAGTAAAACTCATCATAGTACAATTAATACCTCTTCTTCATATAATAGAAATAATTTGTTTATGAATTTTAAATTGATAAGAGGATTTTCTATTAAAGGACTTGATTTAAATTCTAAAAGAGTTATTAATCCAAAACTTGAAAAAAAAAATTTATCAAAGAAAAAACCTACTCATTTAGTTAAAAAAAGTAATAGTAATTTAAAAAATAATTTAAATCAAATTAAACATAATAATTTAAATAAAGAAAATAAAGATAATCTAATTCATGAAAATAATAATAAAAAAAAAGAAGAATCAAAAAACTATTTAGAAATAATAAAAGAAAAAGATAAGGAAATAAATATTTTAAAAAAAGAATTATCTGATTTAAAAAAATTAGCTAATAATAATAATAATAAAATTCATGAAAAAACATCATCAAAAAACTCAATAATATTATCACATTCAAATGGAAAAAAGGAAAGAGAGAAAAAAACTTCTTTTGATATAAATTATTCAGAAAATGAAAAAATATCTTATGGAAATTATTATTCTCCAAAAAAAAATTTTTTATTAAATAATAATACTTTATCTTTTTCATATTCAAATAAAGGAAATTTTAATTCTCCTCATGTTAAAAAAACAAGTTTTTCAAAGTTAAATTTACATAATTTTATTAAGAAAAAAAGTTATTCAAAAGATATTAATAAAAATAATAAAAATAATAATAAAAATATTAATAATGATATAAAAGAATGTAAATTTATTTTTGACAATTTGTTAATCAGAACAAAAAATTTATTTGAAAGATTAAAAAAATAAATATTTTATAATTTATTTTATTTTATTTCTTAAAAATATCATATAGAAATATTTTTAAAATCTATTAAGTAAAAATATGAATATTTAACTTTAAATTTAATATATAATGATGGATTATATAAATAAAAAAATAAATTTTACAAATTCAAAAAAGAATTTAAAAATAATAAAAAAAATATCATCAGTAGAACCAAATCAAGTATATTTATGTAATGATATAGAAGATAAAAATATAAATTATTGTTTAAAAATAATAACATCAAAAAATGAAGATAAAGCCATTTTATCAACAATAAAAATGGAAATTTACATGTTATTAATTATGAAAAATTCAGAATATTCAATTCAAATGATAGATTACTTTACATTAGATAATGGAAAAATAACAACATGTTTTATTTTATTAGAATATTTTCCAAAAGGAACATTAAAAGATTTTTTAAAAAAAATGACAAATGAAAAAATTATATTAAATGAATTTCAAATATGGAAAATAATATATAATATATCACTTTCAATTCAAAAAATTCACAAATTAAACTATGCACATAGAGACATTGTTCCAGAAAATATTTTAATAGATGATAATTTTAATAAAATAAAATTATGTGATTTTGGTTCTTGTACAAATAAATTTTATGATAATTTTTCAAATGTTACAAGAAGTGAAATTGTATTTGATAAAACAAAAGGAAAAAATTTACATTTTCAAGCACCAGAATTATTAGATTTATATTCAAATTATCCAATTAGTGAAAAAGTCGATATTTGGTCTTTAGGTATTATTATGTATTCTTTAATGTTTGATTTTTTACCTTTTTCAAATGAGATTAAATTTATTACTGGGAAAAATTTATTTTTAAATGATGAAATGGAAAAATGTTATAGTAGTAAATTAATTGATTTATTAAAAAAAATGATTGTTCAAAATCCAAGTCAAAGATTTTCTATTAATGATGTAATTCAATATATTAATTCAAATTTTAATTTAGTTAAAAGTAATCAAATTGATTTAAAGAAATTATCTATTTCTTTAAGTCAAAAAATTTCTGATATGAATGCTTATTTATTTAAAAGACATTCAACTCAATTTTGGGTTCTAAAATTAATTGATAATAAAGATATTGAATCATATCCAAAATTTAAATATTTAAAATTAGTAATAAATAAAGCTTGGAAGAAAAAAGAAAAAATTATTAAATTTTATCAATCAATTAGTGATGCACCAATTCATTATTTTTCTATTACTGCTTTAAAGAGTTTATATATAATTCATTTTTATATTTTTTTAGGACCGAGAGAAACTTTATTTCCTAAAGATTTAGTATTAGATGACTTTATTAATTTTTTTTATGAAGTATGGTCAACTAGATTTAATAATAAAATTTATGAGAATGAGGATAATTTTAATGATATTGATATTACTAAATTTATTTTATTATATTGTGAATTTATTAAGTTAAAATTAAATTTTCATAAGAAATATTCTTTTTTTGAAAATAATTTTGCTTTAATTAAGGATTTTAAAAATTTTTTGTTATTAATTGATAAGAATTTTATAATTGATTTACTTTCCTTTTTTTCTCAAATTTGTCAATATTTTTCTCAAATTCCTTTTAATATTAAACAATTAAATCAAACCATTGATGTTATTTCTCATATTTTTAATTTAGAATTAGTTTCTATTTTTTCTTTTTTATTTTATATTTTAATTGCATATAAAAATTATAATATAAGGAAATTAGATTATAGTCAAATTTTAATTTATGATTCTTATTTTTTTGAAATATCAAAAAATGTAAATATACAAATTAATAATTTAAGAAATTATCGTCAAACAATTAAAAGTGATAAAGAAGTTATTTTCCTTTCACAAAAATATAAAAATATTGATTTATTCAAAATATATATTAACAACTTAAATGAATATTTAAAAAATAATTCAACAAATTTTACAGAAAATAATATAAAAGAAATATTTTCTAAAAATGAAATTTATGGAATTTCCCTTCCTATAAATATAGGTAATTTAATATTCAAAGACAAATTAGAAGAGTATTTTACAACAAGAGGTTCATTAAAACAAGAAAAAAAAACAGAATCTCAAATTCAATCATTAATAAATCAAATGAATAAAGAATTAAAATTAGTAGATTCAAAAATAAATTATAACTTCCAATTAAATTCAAATATATCAAATAATACAAATTCAAATTCCTCATTAAATAATTTTAATCAAAATTTTTTCCCTCAAAACAATTCATCAACATCATCAATTGATTCATTAGGAAGTACAATTTATCCAGAAATATATAAAGATAAAATAAATAAAAACCAACAAAATCAAAATTCCAAAAGTTCAAATTCTCAAAATGAAAAATATGAATCAGTAAATTCAAATATAAGTATATTTAATATAGTTCATAATTACAATAATTATAATGTAAATCAACCATTAACAACAGAAAAAATAGCAAAAAATTTCTTAATAGAATTATTTCAAAAACCTCATCCTCAATGGAAAATAAATAGTAATTCAATTAAAATATTAAATAATAATCCAATTGGAATTGGTGGATCAAGTGAAGTTTATTTAGGTAATTATAGAGGAACAGAAGTTGCAATTAAAAAATTAAAAATATCAGAATTTACTGAAAAAAATATTAAAGAATTTGAAAGAGAAGTTTCTTCATTATTAATGTTAAGACATCCTAATTTAGTTTTATTTATGGGTGCAATAACAGAATTAAATAATATTTCAATTGTAACTGAATATTGTTCAGGTGGAAATTTATTTGATCTTTTATATAGGAAAAAAAATATATTTTTATCTTGGAATTTAAGAATAAAAATTTTATTAGAAATATCAATTGGAATGAATTTTTTACATACTAATAATCCACCAATTATTCATAGAGATTTAAAGTCATTAAATATATTATTAACTGAAAAAATAAATAAATCAACTGATTCAACAAAAATTAAAATTTCTGATTTTGGTTTAAGTAAAATTTTAAAAAGTTTAGATTTAAATAATAATATGACTGGACAATTAGGAACTTGTCATTGGATGGCTCCTGAAGTAATAGAAAATAAGGATTATACTATTAAAGCTGATGTTTATAGTTTTGGTATTTTAATTTTTGAAATTTGTTCTAGACAAATTCCTTATTTTGGTATGAATCTACAACAAATTCAATTTTTTGTTACTGTTAAAAAAGGGAGACCTGATATTAATTTAATTGAAAAAAATGTTCCTATTGGTTTAGTTAATTTAATGATTAAATGCTGGGATGAAAATTATAATAATAGACCTAGTTTTAGTCAAATTATTGAATTTTTGAAAAATATAGTTCTATGATTATAATATTTTAAATTATAGATTATTTAATTTTTATTTAAGTTTAAATATTAATATTAAAATTATGATTAATTTATTTAATTTTTAATATTCTATTGATAAAAAAAATTTTTCATAAATTATAAAATTAAGTTAAGTTTTAGATTTATATTAATTTTTTTAATCTTTCATCTACTAAAATAATAAAATTCAGAATAGAAAAAGATAATTCTACAAATAATTAAATACAAATATTGGATTTAATAATTACATTTCGATACATTAATAAGAAAACATATATCATTATAATTATCATTAACATTTCTTTTTATAGCAATAATTATCCAAATATTTTTTATATTGTTGAAATTCTATTTCTTGTATATATAATTTAAAATTTAAAATAAGTAAAAATTCTGTTTCAATTTTATTGAATTCTTTTAAACTTATTCCAGCAATTTTTGAAAAATCCATATTATCATAAATTACATCTTCATTATATTTTATTGAAGTTATTAAACTCATTAATAAAAGTCTATGAATATTATATTCAGTTATAATAATGAAATTTTTAATAATTCTATCCAAATAAATTAAAGTACAAATTAAAGTTGATCTTTCTATTTCACAATATTTATTTAATCTATGTAAATATTCTAATATTCCTATTTTTGGAAGTTTATCACAGTTAAAACTACTTTTTCTTTGCTTTTTTAAAATTTTTTTATATAATGGATTTGTTTTATTTTTTTTAAGTATTTCATTAATTACTAAAAAAATTGATAATTCAATTGAATTATCGTGAACCAAACTTCGATAATTATCTATATGATTAATTCTTTTTGTAGGACAAAACTCAATATCTTCTTCAAAAATAATTGACATTTTTATCTAATATAAAAATAAATATGAGATTTTATATTTTAAAATATAAATATTATTAATATTTATATTTTTATATTAATTATAGATATATAATATTATTAAAATAATAAAATTAAAAAATTATTCTAAAATTAAATATTAAACTCAATTTATAAATATATATTTAATATATTAGCAAAAAAAAAATAAATTATATCAAAAAATAAAATACTAATTTATTCATCATCATCTTCAACAAGTACCTGTTCTTTAAATTTACTAATCCTTTCATTATCATTATTATTACTTATATTAATATAAGTTAAAATAATAGGTAATATAATAAAAGAATGAAAAATTCCAACAATAGAAATTAAAAAATACATTCTAAAAAAATAAATTTGAAAAAGTTTACAATCTCCAAATAAAAAAAATAAGCTTCCTATATACTTAGGAAAAAAAACACCAAAAAAAACACTAATTCCAATTTTACTTAAAGCATATTTCATTTTTTCTCTAATATCCTTTGAATTACATCTAATATAAAAAATAATAATATGAATAGAAAATTCAATACATAAACCAAAACATATTATAATATTATTAATACTAATTACATTTACATCAATTTTAAATTCAAAGAAATAATTTATTATAGTTAATATACCAATTAAATTTAAAATACAAGATAAAATAAAAAATATAATAATTAATGATGCTTTTATATTAATTGTGAATTGAACAGAAATGAAAATTAAAGAAATTGATATTAATATATTTTGAAATGAAATTCCTTTTATAAATAAATAATTATCATTATATATATAAAATGGAGAAAATATAAATATTGTATTTATTGTTTTATTTTGGTTATTTATTTTAAAATTATTTTCTTTTTGCTTTCCTAATATTAATTCAAATTTATCTTTATATTTATCTATAAGATAATTTATTTGAATTATTGAATTTACTAATAAAGAATTGGTATTTAATGGAGTATGGAAAAAACGTATACGAGATACTTCAATATTATTTTCTTTATCAAAAATAATATCATTTTTATATATTTCTCCACATATCCCTTCTTCAATACAACAATTTGAATCTATTTTTATTTTTAAAAATTCTCTAACTTGATTTGAAAATGATTGTTTGAGAAGTTCATTTTTATTTAAATTACATTTTTCAACAATTTTTGAATTATTCATAAATAAAATAAAATCTTTATACCAAAAATATATTGGATGCTTAATAATTGATAAAGATGATAAATCATCATTCATTTGATTTATTAATTCTATATTATTAAAATTACTATAATTCACATTATATAATATTATAAAAGCAGGAGGACCAATATCAGAATATTTTTTTTGTGTATCTAAATAATTAAATAAATCACTATTTTTAGTTACTAATATTTTTTGATCTAAACCAAATTCATATAAATATATTGAAAAAATAGATAATAAAGTTATTATTAAATATAATATTATTGAAATTATTTTACATTTTGTTTCAACTAATAAATTATAATATCCTTCACTTATAAATTTTTGTAAATTAATTTTACCAATTGAATGTTCAACATAAATATTTTCATTAATAGTTATACAAGGTAATAAATCATATTTTCTATTTTCAATTCTAATATCATCTAAAGATATACAAGGAATAAATATTGTAATTTGCAAAATATAATTTATTAATATAGAAAAAATACCACATAAACAAAAAGATTGTAAAATAGGAATATTAATTAAATAACCAATAAAAAAAGATAATATTTCTACAAATGAAACAATAGTAATATTAGAACCAATTTCTTTAAGTGCTGTTCCAATTTGTTCTTCATTTGACATATTATAAATATAACCTTTTTTTTCTTTTAATTTTTTTAATGTTTCAGAAACTCTATCTCTTGCATCAATAATAATATACATATTATCAATTCCAATAAAAAGGATAAAAATAGGAATAACTTGAATTGAAATATAATTTAATTTATAACCTAAAAAAGAAACTATACTAAAAGAACCTAAAAATGATAAAATAATAATAATAATTCCAGTTAAACCAACTAATATTTTACTATAAATTAATGAAGGAAATTTTCCCATTGATAAAATAATGTAAATAAACATAATTGAATATGATATAATAATCATAAATATATTTACTTTTGATTCATCTTTTAAATTATCAGAAATTGATTTTTCTAAAATAAAATCAGCACGATAATTTGTATTTAATTCATTTTCTTTTTTATTAAATTCATTAATTAAATTTTTCATATTTTCTTCCCAAATTTCAGAAATTTTATTAACATAAAAATTATTAATTAATAAATAAGTAATTGAAAGAGCTTCTGCAGTTTTATTACATAAAATACAATTTGTAATATTTAAATCACATTTACAATTTTCTTTTCCTAAAAAAGAAGAAAATTGAATTGGAATTCCAATATCATCTAAACAAGGAATAGTATTTTCTCCCATTTTATAAATACAATTTGCTATTTCTTTTATATTTTTTGTATTTTTAAGAGAAGTTAAATTATTTTTCCATAAATTCATAGGTGATAATATTAAACATCCTTTTTCAGATATTGGTTTATAACATAAATCATTTATTGTCCAATTTTTATTATTAAATTCAATTTTTGATGTACTTATATTATTTTGAAGATAATATAATTTTTCAATAATTTCTTTTGTAAAAATATCATTTTTATTATTTTCATCTTTTGGTCTATAAATTATTTGATTAGTTCTAAAATATTTTCCAAATTTTTTTTCAAAAAATATATGTTGATTTTTTGATATTGAATTTTCACTTAACCATAAATTTTGTGGTGATAATTCAAAATTTATAAATATGAGTCCTGATAATATTGTTAACATTATTATTAAAGTTGTTATTATTACTATTATTGGATTTTTTGATATTGATGTTCCTAACCAAAAAAATATTGAATTGAATGACATTTTTAAATTTGTATTTATTTTATTTTAATCTTTGATTTTTATTGTTTTATAAAGATATATATATTTTATTGAGAGTAATTAATTTTTATTTTTTATTTAAATTTTTATAGTTGTACAACTAAAAAAAAAATGTTA